>CENF01042010.1_pt1 | contig 34299 bp, 33 predicted proteins | sample 361291 | NCBI WGS metagenome assembly CENF01 (sample SAMEA2619399, study PRJEB7988) | marine metagenome | isolation source: saline water (ENVO:00002010), including | reverse complement strand
GTTTTAATCTCTTAGATCTGGCATCATCAAGACTTGCGACTCTGTGACTCATAAGAGTCTGATTATATTGATTTGCCTTAGATTGGATTTTAGTTGTCAGTGCTACTTCCTGAGATGTACGCCTATTGCTTCGGAGTAAATCGTGGAGCACGTTATTTCGTTTAAGGAACAGGTACGACCCTGATAATGTAACCAGGCAACAAGAAATAGCTAAGTACAACACAACAAAGAAGTACGATAGGCCTAGTGGTCATAGAATGCAAAATATGGCTTCAAGGTTGATTTCCACTTCTTGCGGTTTTTTCATAGAGTTAGAGAAATGTATATAGATCTAAGGAGTCAGCGTGGGTGAGCCAGTAATTATAGAAGCAGCGAGAACACCAATAGGGAAGCGAGGTGGCCATCTTTCCGGGGTCATAGCACCGAAGTTGCTTGCATCGGTCCAACAAGAGGTTCTTAAAAGATCCGGTATTGAACCAGAAGAAGTTGATCAAATTGTTGGAGGGTGCGTCACTCAGGCAGGCCAGCAAGCATCTAACGTGACAAGAAACGCCTGGTTGTCGACTGGAAAAGATTATTCGCCTGCAGCCACAACTATTGATTGTCAATGCGGGTCGGGGGCTCAAGCAAATACCTTCGTTCAAGGATTAATTGCAACTGGTGGAGCCCAAATTGCCATCGGTTGTGGGGTGGAACAAATGTCACAGGTCCCTTTAGGCACTGCAGCTAGAGGAGGGGGCGGATACTATAAGGATGCCGAAACATGGCCTTGGGATGACCCACCGAATGGTCAGTTCGGCGCCGCCCAACGTATTGCAGAACTAAGAGGTATAACTCGAGAGCAGCTTGACACAGCCGGAGTTGAGTCTCAGGAAAAGGCATCCAGAGCTTGGGCTGAAGGTCGATTTGACAGAGAGGTAACTGCAGTCAATTCAGTACCAATTATCGGAAAAGATGGAAATCCCACAGGAGATTACCACGACGTCAAAAAGGACCAAGGATTACGTGAAACTTCGCTAGAGAGCTTATCTAAACTAGCTCCGGTCATTGAAGGGGATTTACATACAGCAGGAACATCTTCACAGATTTCAGATGGTGCTTCGGCGGTTCTGTGGATGGATAGAGACATCGCAGAAAGCCGAGGGATCAATCCTAGAGCCAAGATTTCGTACCATACGATGGTTGGATCGAATCCATATTATTTGCTTGATGGTCCGGTTGATGCAACGCAGAAGATGTTAGACCAATCAAAATTCACCATCGCAGACTTTGACCTCTTTGAATGTAACGAAGCTTTTGCGTCCGTCATGTTGTCTTGGGCGCAAGTCCATGAGGTACCTATGGAAAAAATCAATGTAAATGGGGGAGCAATAGCTTTAGGCCACCCAGTTGGTTGCACCGGATCTCGCTTGATAACGACTTTGCTTCATGAACTTGAGCGCCAAGACAAAGAGTTAGGTTTTGTGACAATGTGTCAAGGCGGTTCATTGGGAATAGCAATTGTGCTAGAGAGAATATAAAGAAAGAAGGAGAAGTAGTGGAAGGCTTTTTGGAAGGAAAAAATATAGTCATTACAGGTGCTGGTTCAGGAATCGGTAAAGCCATAGCAATTTCAGCAGCGAAGGAGGGTGCCAATATCGTGGTAGCCGATTACGGTGTAGCTCTTGATGGGTCTGAACCAACAAGTGAAATCGCTGAAACAACTTCAGAAGAAATCAGGTCCCTAGGAGTTGAAGCTATACCCGTAGCTGGAGATGTTTCAAAAATGGAAACTGGAGAGCAAGTTATCTCCGCCGCAGTGGAGAAGTGGGGGTCAGTAGATGGCGTAGTTTGTGTTGCCGGGATTCTTAGAGAGCGGATGCTTTTCAATATGAGCGAAGACGAGTGGGATGCTGTGATTGCAGTTCACCTCAAAGGGCACTTCACTGTCTACCGCCATGCAATGGCAATTATGCGTAAGCAAGAATCGGGCGGAAGCATTTTAGGAATTACCTCCGGAGCTTTCACTGCCTCAACTGCACAACCAAATTATTCTGCTGCAAAGGGAGGAATTGTGAGTTTAACAAGGTCAGCAGCTATGACAGCAGCAAGTATTAGCCTTAGAGGGGGCCCAATTATTAATGCCAACTGTTTAGCTCCGACCGCAAGAACAAGAATGAGTGAAAATGTGCCATTTGCATTCGAAACAGGGGATCCAGAGGATATCGCCCCTATGGCGATCTATCTCTTATCAGACCATGGAAGAGATATAAATGCCCAAATATACAGTGTTGTGGGGCGTAGAATTTCAGTCTGGAACCAACCAAGAGAGATTCGTACCATGTATTCGTCAGGGGAAGCATGGACTCCCGAAGAAATTGCAACTATGTTACCCAATACGATAAAGCAAGAACCGAATCCGTTCATTGATGATTTAGAAAGACGAATGAAGGAGATGGAGGCAGGGGCTAAGAGTGGGGACTAGCGAAACACCGGACTACCCTGAGGGCCGTGACCTCTTGAAGGGCAAAACTGTTGTGATCACAGCTGCAGCAGGGTCAGGTATCGGTTTTGCTACTGCTAAAAGGTGTGCGGAAGAAGGCGCAAGAGTTCTACTATCAGATACCCACGAAAATCGACTAACCGAATCTGTAGCATCACTTCAAAGTGAGGATTTTGAAGCGTACGGTATTCCATGCGACGTAACTAAAGAAAATGAGGTTCAAGATTTATTTAATTTCGCTATCGGTAAATTTAAGACTGTAGATGTGATGATAAATAATGCAGGTCTTGGTGGGCAATCGGACTTAATTGATATGTCAGATGAGGAGTGGGGGAAGGTACTAGACGTAACGCTAAACGGAACAATGAGATGTACCAGAGCAGCATTGCGCCATATGGTTCCCCTTGAAAAGGGTGTGATCGTAAATAATGCCAGCGTTGTTGGCTGGCGAGCTCAAAAAGGTCAATGTCACTATGCGGCAGCGAAGGCAGGCGTTATGGCCCTCACAAGATGCGCTGCCATGGAAGCAGCTGATGTCGGAGTAAGGGTCAATGCTGTAGCGCCAAGTTTTGCATCGCATCCTTTTCTGGAAAAAGTAAGTGACCCTCTTCTCTTAGAGGAGTTAGAAGCTCAAGAGCCTTTTGGTCGCGGTGCCCGACCTTGGGAAATTGCTAACATCATAGTCTTTCTGGCTAGTGACTTAAGTGGGTACATGACAGGGGAATGCGTAAGCGCTAGTTCCCAACATCCATAAAGAGAGAGTGAAAAGTGCCAGGACCATTGGAAGGCATTCGCGTAATAGAGATTTCTGCCATTGGACCTGCACCCTTTGCCGGCATGTACCTCTCTGATTTGGGGGCTGAAGTTATCCGCATAGGACGAGTCGCGCAGAATCGAAACCCATTGGCATCTAACTCAGGTCCATTAGAGCGTGGGAAAAAATCAATAAACCTTGATCTCAAATCGCAAGAAGGTGTTGAAATTGCTTTAGGGCTAATAGAAAATGGGGATGTCCTAATAGAGGGTTTTAGGCCAGGTGTTGCAGAAAAGTTGGGGCTAGGGCCTGCCGAGTGCCTTCTTCGAAATCCAAAACTCGTGTATGGAAGAATGACGGGTTGGGGGCAAGAGGGACCTCTATCTCGCTCTGCGGGACATGATATCAATTACATAGGCTTGGCAGGGCCTCTCGCTCATATTGGCAGAAATGGCCAGCCTCCATCGGTTCCTCTCAATCTAGTTGGTGACTTCGGAGGCGGATCATTATTTCTTATAGCGGGCATCCTCGCAGCGTTAGTTGCTGTATCTAATGGGAGTGATGGACAAATTATTGATGCAGCAATGGTTGATGGAGCTGCTTATTTAGCTTCGCCTTTATTCTCGGCATATCAATCTGGATTTTGGAGCAATCAGCGAGGAACAAATCTCTTAGACTCAGGTGCTCCTTTCTATGACGTATATGAATGCAAGTGTGGGGACTTTCTTGCAACCGGGGCAATAGAACCGCAATTCTATAAGCAACTCTTAAAGGGTCTTGGGTTTGACCCTGATGAGATCCCACCTCAGAATGACAGGGCATACTGGCAAGAGACAAAAGAAAAGTTTACTGCGAGGTTCTTAACTAAGCGAAGGTCTGAATGGCTTAAAATTTTTGATGGTACTGATGCGTGCGTAAGCCCGGTTTTAAATATGGGTGAGAGTTACTTGCACCAACATGCAACCGATCGTGACGCATTTTTTGAAACTTGTGGTGTTATTCAGCCAAAACCAGCTCCGAGATTCTCCCTTACAAAAACTGAGCCCTCACAAGAATCTGAGAGCCTTGGTCAGAGCACATCTGAAATTCTATTATCCATAGGGCGAAGTACGGATCAAATAAATGACTACTTTGACAGGGGGATTGTAAGTTAGTGTGCCGCTTTCTACAGAACTAACTCTGCCATTACACGCATAGTTTCTAAATCGTTGGCGCCAATGATAAGAGTTGTTACTGGAGATTTTTCCCATAACTCCAAACGCTCTTTTATCCTTTCCAAAGGACCTACTAGTGAAATTTCGTCAGCAAATGCGTCCGGAACTGCGTGAATCGCTTCGTCCCTTTTCCCTGATAGGAAAAGGGACTGGATATTGCTAGCCTCAGATTCGTATCCCATGCGAGCCATCAGCTCTGTGTGAAAATTCCGGCTCTGAGCGCCCATCCCGCCTATATAGAAAGCCAGAATAGCCTTCTGCATAAAAAGACCTTCACTCACATTGTCGCATATATTCACATTGACATTTACAGCTATCTCAAAGTTTTCCTTTATTTTTGAATGAGGTAATTGGTATATCTCTGGTCTGCTTGGGGAATAATACAGAGGGAGCCATCCTTCGCATTCTTCAAAAGCTAGCGCAATATTTTTGGGGCCTTCTGCTCCAAGGTAGATCGGAATATCAGGTCGCAAAGGTTTGCTTATGAGCTTGAGTGGTTTGCCTAATCCCCAGGAGTTCGGGGCGTCCTTTGGATATGGTAAAGGGAGATTCGGCCCATCAGCAGTGACAGGTTCATCTCTGAGGAGAATTTTTCTAATGATATTAATCGTTTCTTTTGTTCTAGCTATCGGCTTCCCGAAGGGCTGCCCGTGCCAACCCTCAATAACTTGAGGGCCAGACACTCCTATTCCTAAGCAGAATCTTCCTCCTGATAATGCATCTAGTGTCATAGCTTGCATGGCTAGTGTCGCTGGTGTTCTTGCACCTAATTGTGCGATGCCCGTTGCTAATTTGATTTTGCTTGTATGCGCACCTACCCAGCAGAGGGGAGTAAAAGCGTCGCTGCTATAGCTTTCACCTGTCCACAGCGAATCGTATCCAAGATTCTCTGCTTCAAGAGCAACTGAAACGATGTCCAGTTTTGGCTCTCGTGTCCAGTATCCGTATTGAGCTCCTAGTTTCATTTTGTAAGCTCAAAGAGGCCATCTGCAGATGGTGGGCCATCTGTTTTAACTAGATTCTTTTCAACCAAGTGCACAAGGTGACTAAACACAGATTGCCCCGCAGCCATGTGGAGGATATGTGGAGTCTCAACGTACATTTCTGTTACGAGCTCAGGAATTGTTTTGCTTGCGAGATGGAGGCAGTCAAGAATTTGGTTTTCTCTGCTTATTCTGTGGTTGATTAAAGCCAAAGTGAAATCGATGGGATTTGGGATTCTTGGACCATGGGTTGGGTAAAAAAATTTATCTTTCCTCTCGAGAAGCATCGTGAGACTCTCCATGTATGCGTTCATAGAGCCCTCGGGTTCCGGAATCACTGAAGTGCTCCACCCCATGACGTGATCGCCAGTGAACAAGCTTTGCTCTTCCTTGTAACCGAAACAGAGGTGATTTGAGATATGGCCAGGGGTGTGTAAAGCCTCAAGGGTCCAAGTTCCACCTGCTATGATATCTCCATGCCCAATTTCTATATCTGGGCTGAAAGACATATCTCCTGGTTCTTCTTGATCATGTTCAGTGTTTTCTTTGGAGGAAGCAGGCATGCTTTTTCGTAATTCCTCTATCTCTTCTTCGGTGGGGTAGAGGGCATCCCAAGTAGTCGGTTTCGCGAGAATGGCGGACTGTTCAGAAACCATGGGGTGGCTTCCGAAGCCGAGGATAGGTGCGCCGGTGGCAGTTTGAAGGGCTCTACTTGCTGGCGAGTGGTCTCTATGCGTGTGTGTAGCGATAATATGCGTTATTTCTTCACCCGAAACTGCTGCGAGGATTGCAGCAACATGTTCATCATCCTCTGGGCCAGGATCAATAACAGCGACTTGTCCACGCCCGACTATGTAAGTCCCCGTCCCCGTAAAAGTGAAGCGCCCAGGATTATTTGCAATGACTCTTCTAATTCCTGCCGTGACCTGAACAACTTCTCCGTATTTAGGGTCAATTTCTGTAACATAAGGAATGCTCAAGGTTCCGAACTCCCAAGATGATCAATTGCATCAAGATAAGTCGGTCGCTCTCCTCCTCCATGAAGAACAATATTTGAACCTGATAACCATCCCGCTTTATTGGAAGCTACGAAAAGACAGGCGTCTGCGACATCTTGAGGTGAGCCCATGCGGCCTAGTGGTATTGTCTCAGCGACCTTTTCAACAGTGCTATCGTCCCCGTAGAAACTTCTGCTTTCCTCAGTTAATACCAACCCTGCGCTAATAGAAACAACACGAATTTCTGGTCCCCATTCGAGAGCGAGCGTTTGCGTGGCATTAATAATTCCTGCCTTGGCCGCCCCATAAGCCACTCCAAAAGGATTAGGTCGCATGCCACTTACGCTTGAAATGTTGATAATTACCGCCGGGTCTGATGAAGCTCGCATCAACTTACCTGCGATCTGTGAAAAGATGATAGGAGCTATCAAATTTAAATCCACAATGCTTTTTGTGAATTTTTCGCTTGCGCTAGCGGAGTCGGCTGGTGGGGCCCCACCAGCGTTATTGACTAGGATATCTAATTTGCCGTATTCCCTTTCGCAGAGTTCAATTACTTCTTTTATATCCTCGGTATTACGAACATCACAGCTGACAAAGTGCGCCTTTCTTCCTGAGATACTGATATCAGACTCGGGGAGGGTTCGTGCACATACAAGTACCTTCGCCCCTGCTTCGAGGAATGTTTCAGTGATCGCTCTCCCGATTCCTCTAGTTCCACCAGTTACGATAGCTACCTTGTTTTCTAAGCTATTTTCTATACTTTTCACGATTCGCCCTTGAGCTATAAAATAAGTACCTTTACTTATTGTGCCAGATGTTAGTAGTAATTGAGTTAACGAAAGATTTTATCTAGCCTTATAGGTAAAGAAAAGTGAGACAAAGTGCCAAATAAAGTCCTAACCGAAGAAGAGGTTGTGTCAGAGATACAGGATGGGATGACCATTGGTGTAGGTGGTTGGGGTTCTCGTAGAAAGCCCATGTCACTTATCCGTGCCATTATCCGTGCGGGGCGAAAGGACCTGACCGTTGTGAGTTATGGGGGGCCAGAAATCGGTCTTCTAGCAGCGACAGGCCAGTTACGCAGAGCAGTCTATGGGTTCGTATCATTAGATTCAATACCGCTCGAACCGCACTTTCGTATTGCTAGACAAACGGGGTCAATCATTGCGACAGAATTTGATGAGGGGGCCTTCTATTTGGGGCTATTAGCGGCTTCCCATAGAGTTCCTTTCTACCCTACGCGTGCTGGGTTGGGATCGGATATGTTGAAAATGAATCCGGAGTTAAAAGTCATTACATCTCCGTACAGCGATGCAGACGGTGAATACGAACAGTTGGTTGCCATACCCGCCTTTGACATTGATGTTTCATTAATTCACATGAATCGTGCCGATAAAGGTGGGAATGGTCAATTTCTGGGTCCTGATCTATTCTTCGATGATTTGTTCGCAATGGCAGCGAAGAAAACATTTATGAGTTGCGAATCAATTATTGATACTGAAGAATTTCTCACGCACGGAAGTGTTCATACTCTAAAAATTCCCAGAATATTCGTAGACGGTGTCGTCGAAGCCCGGCAAGGAGCTCATTTCACTGAATGCCCACCAGACTATGGGCGAGACGAGAACTTTCAAAAGTTCTATGCTGCAACAGCAAAGGATGAAGAGTTATGGAAGCAGTTCAAATCAAGATTTTTGGATCTCGAAAATCACTCTGAATACCTCAAATCTATAGAGTCCTTTAGGGAGAGCCAATGAGGCGGGCAGATATATGTGTAGTCCAAATTGCTGAGTGTTTTCGCAATGATGCAGATATTCTCTGCAACCCAATCGGTATCAGCCCCATTATTGGTGGCCGTCTAGCGAAAGCTACTTTTGCAAATGAAGTAGTTATGACAGATGCTGTCTCTGTTCTTGCTGCGAACATTATTCCCTTAGGTGATTCAAGTGCCGAGCGTGTCATAGAATCCTATGTGCCTTACAGAACTATATTTGATATTGTTTGGTCCGGTCGTCGCCATGTAATGATGGGAGCCACCCAAATAGATCAATTTGGGAACCAGAACATCGCCGCCATTGGTGGATATGAAAAGCCGAAGGCTCAGCTTTTGGGATTGCGTGGAGCGCCGGGTAATCTAATTAACCACCGAACCAGTTACTGGGTTCCTAAACACTCAAAGCGAAGTTTTGTCGCAAACGTAGATGTTGTCTCGGGGCCTGGTTATGACAAAATGAAAATTTTGGGCGCACCAGGCAACAGATTTCATAATGTGTACCGCGTGGTGTCTAACTTGGGCGTCTTTGATTTCTCAACACCGGATAACCGGATGCAACTGGTATCTGTTCACCCAGGGGTAGAAATTGAGCAGATTTTAGAAAACACAGATTTTGAACTTGAGGTTCCCGAAAAGCTAGAAGAAAGCAGATTACCTACCGAGTCAGAAATTGAAATAATGCAGCTAATAGACCCCGAAGGTGCGAGATACTCAGAGGTTAATGATGAGTGAATATCACCCAAAGCTAAAAACGCCGTTTTGTGAGAAATTAGGGGTAGATTTCCCTGTCATTCAGACAGGGATGGGATGGGTCTCAACAGCTAAGCTAACCGCAGCTACATCCTCTGCTGGAGCAATTGGTTTTCTAGCTACAGCCACGCAAACATTTGAAGAGATGAAACAGTCGGTTAAAGAGATCAAAGAAATAACCGATAAGCCATTCGGTATTAATGTAAGAACTGACTCAACAGATATTGATGAGCGACTTACTTGGGCAATTCAGCAAGGTATTAAAGTTGTTTCCTTCGCACAGGCACCGAATCCGGAAATGGTTAAAAAATTATCCGATAGCGGGGTTATAACAATTCCTACTATAGCCGCCCGTAGGCATGCCGAAAAGGTAGCAGAATGGGGCGTAGACGCTGTAATCGCACAAGGGCAAGAAGGCGGAGGCCACACAGGCGAAGTTCCGACAGCAGTACTCATACCTCAAGTTACGAAAGCCGTTGATATTCCTGTGTTTGCAGCCGGTGGTATCACTGACGGAAGAGGCTTAGTAGCTGCACTGGCGTGGGGCGCTCAAGGCATAGCGATGGGAACAAGGTTTTTATTATCAAAAGAAAGCGAAGTTCCAGAGGCTATCAAGCAAGCATATTTTGATGCTGGTGTTACGGACACTGTGAGAACGCGTTCCGTGGATGGTGTACCGCAACGTGTTATTAGATCCCAGATGGTTAAAGCCCTTGAAAAGAATAGGATTCTTAAGTTCCCTACAGCATTAAAAAATGCTCTTAAGTTTCGACACGCAACCGAGGCATCTATATCTGATTTGCTGACGGAAGCACTCGCCATGAAGCGGAATCAGGATATGACATGGGCACAAGTTTCACTGGCAGCAAATGCTCCGATGCTTACTAAAGCGACAATGGTTGACGGTAACACTGAAATAGGAATTATGCCGACTGGTGTTGGGCTTGGTGTTATTACCTCCGCGCCTTCTGTTGAAGATATCATCAGCGAGATCATGATTGAGGCATCAGAATGTTTGCATTCATTAGCGGATAACACAGTTAGGTAGCAAAGATGGATCTTGCCTTCTCCACTTCTGAGATTGAGTTTCGTGATGAAATACGAACGTGGCTAAATGAGCATAAGCCAAGCGAAAAGTGGCTTCCGATGGACACTGAGATTGGTTTTGAACAGCATCGAACCTGGGAGCACGAACTTTTTGAATCAAAATGGTCCGTGCCTAACTGGCCTAATGAATACGGAGGTCGGGACTGCTCTTTGATTGAATGGCTTCTTTTTGAAGAAGAGTATTATCTATCTAGAGCACCCGGTCGGGTCAATACTAATGGCATCACATTACTTGGGCCAACACTTTTTGAATGGGGAACGCAGGATCAGAAAGATAGATTCCTTCTCCCTATGGCGCAGGGAAAAGAGATATGGGCTCAAGGCTGGTCGGAGCCGAATACAGGAAGTGATCTCGCAAGCCTTTCAACCACCGCAATTAAAGACGGTGAAAACTATATTCTTAATGGACAAAAGACTTGGTGTTCAAGAGGTGCATGGGCTGACTGGATTTTCTGTATCGTCAGAACTGACCCTGAAAGCCAAAGACATAGCGGATTAAGTTACTTGCTTGTTCCAGCAGATGCACCAGGCATAACAAGGCGGCCAGTCTCTCGGCTTGACGGCGAGCCAGCATTTGCTGAAATATTCTTTGACGATTGTCAAGTAAGCACCGAAAATTTGCTCGGCGGCGAGGGAGAAGGCTGGAAAGTAGCTATGGCTACCGCAAGTAGCGAAAGGGGTCTGAATCTCCGAGCACCAGGGAGATTCCTAGCTGCTGCAAATCAACTTGTGAACTTATATAAAGGACTTATTGCAGGCAATAAAAACATACCTCCAGAATTATTCAATAAAATTGTTGAGGGTTATACCGCAGCCCAAGCCTATAGGTGGCAAGTCTTTTCTAAAGCATCGTCTCTTATGCATGGAGGGACTATGGGCGCAGAAGCAAGTTATATGAAAATATTCTGGTCAGAGTTAGACGTTGATCTTCATGCAACAGCATTGGAACTCCTTGCGGAAAGGGGAGAGTTGCTATCTTCAGCTCCTGATGCAATCGCAGAATATGACTGGATGAGCGGTTACTTATTTTCATTATCTGGACCTATTTACGCTGGGACGAATGAAATCCAAAGAAATATTGTTGCTGAGAGAGTATTGGGACTCCCGAGAAAATGAGACTGAGACCAAGAACTACAACGCTAGCTAAAACAATGACAGGCTTACCCGAAAGCAACGGATATGGACTTTAGATTCACAGAAACACAACGCCTCTTCGCAGGTGCTGTCGGTGAACTGCTCGATAAAGAATGCACCCCTGCGACTTTGCGATCAATGACCGAAGGCAGCGATAGTTCAATCCAAACGCTATGGGACAGTCTTTCCAATATGGGTGTTATAGGTATGACAGGGCCTGAACGATATGGGGGGTTAGGCATGTCCGACCTTGATCTTGTTCTAATAATGGAGGAAATGGGACGTGTAGCATGCCCTGAGACAGTCATTGAACAGAGCTGCATAGGTATTCCTATTCTTGGTAATGTATTTGAAGGTGCAGTTGACGAGGGGTTAATCAAAAGCTTAATTAGTGGTGAACAAAGATTGTCAACAACGCTGGGTTCTGCGTACGCTCTGGCGGCGGATAGTGTCGACTATTTACTTCTAGAAAATAACAGTGAAATCTACCTTGTACCTTCCTCTGAAGTAGAGATGGTATTACAAGAGTCTATTGACGAAACACGTCGACTTTTCTCAATTCAGTGGGAACCAACTAAGCACACCTCGGTAAAGGCGCATCCTAATATAGTTCGAAAATCTCTGTTAAGTGCTGTAACTGCTACAGCAGCGCAATCCTTGGGGGTAGCGATACACCTGCTAGAAACAACTATTAGCTATGTGAAAGAACGGGAACAGTTTGGAAAACCTGTTGGTATAAACCAAGCAATAAAACATCATCTAGCAGATACTGGAAAGGCCATCGAGTTCGCTCGTCCAATGGTCCATAGGGCGGCGTGGGCACTTTCAGTTTCTGACCCTGATGAGCAGGTTGCGGTTTCAATGGGTAAATATCTTGCATCTAAAGCTGTAAATCATGCATGTAGGACCGCACTGCAATGTCACGGGGCAATCGGCTACACAATGGAATATGATTTGCAAATTTGGTTAAAACGTGGGTGGGCACTAGCAGCGACAAGGGGTGATGCGATTGCCCATATTGATGTGATAGGGCAAAACATCCTCAACCATGAACATAATTTAGCCAATGGATAAGAAATCACTACACGCTGCAAGGAATTTACGCAGTTCCTTTCATGCTCTCGCCAGGAAAGTCCTTAATCACAATATATCTCACCAGAAATTAGACGAAATAGCAGAAAGTCTTGAAACTTTTCAAAATGAAATATCTGACGAAGAAATACCGAAGTGGTGGCAGCCAGAATCTGGTTCGGGTGAGTTAAGATCAAGCACTTACAGAAACCGATCACTGTATCAAGGGCCTTATCATCTATTCTCTCCTGATCTAGATTGGGAAGAGCATTCCGGCCCTAATGGGGAAAAGGGTTTTAAGTTTTACGTTACCCTATCTGACCTCTATGAAGGGCCCCCACTGGCGGTACACGGAGGCTTTATTGCAGGACTTTTTGATGAATTGCTTGGGGCAGTCCAATCATTAAGCCAGACTGGAACTGGCTACACAGCAAAATTGGAGATTAAATATAGATCCCTTACACCAATTGATGAAGAACTTGTTTTCGCTGGCTGGATCTTGGAATCATCAGGGAGGCGCATAACAGTCAGAGGGCAATGCACACACGGAGAGAAAATATGCTCAGAGGCAACTGCACTCTTTCTCAAGCCAAACGGGAAATGATTATTTGATGCCTAATATTCTCTTTCTATGCACAGGTAACGCAGCCCGGTCAGTTATGGCAACAGTCATGATGCGTTCAGAACGACCCGAATATGGTATTCGAGGGGCTGGAACATTCTCAATCTCTGGTCTACCTATGAGTCAGCGGACTCGAGCGGCATTAGCTAAATTCAAGTTGTCTGACCCTAATCACAAGAGTCACCAACTTGAAGAAAAGGATTGCGAGTGGGCTGACCTAATTATTATTTTTGAACGAGAACATCAGGAATACATCGCAAGGAATCACACCAATTCACTTTCAATAGTCTCGTCTCTCCCGAGAATAAGCAGAGAACTTGAGAAAACATATGAAAGTCTTGATATTCGCATAGAGAGATTAAATCTAGCCGAAAAGAAATTTGAACAGTGGGAAGAAGTGACAGACCCAGCGGGGGGAGACCAAAGGATCTTTGATTCATGTGCACTGGAGATAAGTTCACTGATACACGAACTGGCATTGAGGCTCTAATGGAAATGGAAATTCCAGACTCTCTCCAGCCGATAAGGAATCGAGCAATCAACCGACCAAAATTTAGGGGACTGCTCCACAGCTATTTCTTCTTTATTTCTATTCCCGCCGGAATAACTCTAGTCATCACCGCACCCTCACCATCAGGAAAGTTCGCCGCATTCATATTCGCATTTGGCATCTCTTCAATGCTGGGAATCAGCGCATTGTTCCATAGAACAAAATTCACGGATTCTGAATGGATGCGGTTCAGGAGGTTGGATCATATCGGGATCTACTTATGCATTGCTGGTGGGTATACGCCGATAGCTATGATTGCCGCAGAGGGATGGGTCCAAAAGACGTTACTTATCACAGCATGGGTTAGTGTCGCTCTAGGAACCACCATTAGGTTCCTTCCATTTGACCCTCCGTATGGCCTCATGAATGGCTTATTCCTATCAATGGGTTGGGTTGCGGTGTTGGCTATCCCTCAACTGATTGACTTTCTTGAATTTGAATGGCTGTTGCTTCTAGGGATAGGGGGTGCGCTTTATACAATCGGGGCATTCATTGTCGGTTTGCGACGCCCAGACCCTTGGCCTGAGATCTTCGGATACCACGAAATTTGGCATGCAATGGTCGTGGCTGCGGCAACACTGCATTATTGTGTGATGGCTTTCGGTATCATTCCACACGCCTAGTTTCGCTAACTTCCGAGCGCGAAAGTAGTAGAGTAGCCATAACAAAAAAAGGAACTATCAGAGAAATGACAGTAGGACCACATCCGAAGCCTTGGCCAAGCGGTCCTCAATACGATCCCAATTTACTTGAAACAGGTGACACTAGAAACGTTGTTGATAAATATCGTTATTGGAGTCGCGAAGCCATTATTGCTGATTTAGATCACCATCGTCACTCGTTCCATATCGCAATAGAGAATTGGGAACATGATTTCAATATTGGAACTGTTGTACGTAACGCTAATGCTTTTTTGGCTCGAGGCGTGCACATAGTAGGTAAGCGTAAGTGGAACAGAAGAGGTGCTATGGTAACCGACCGCTATCAGCACATACATCATCACCCGACAGTAAAGGACTTCATTCAATGGGCAGATACCGAATCGTGCACCATCATCGGTATCGATAACATCCCTGGTTCAGAACCGATAGAAACATCAGAAATTCCTGAAAATTGTGTTCTGGTATTTGGGCAAGAAGGACCTGGGCTCAGTGATGAAATGATTGGAGCATCAAAGAGAATACTTGCTATTACACAATACGGATCAACAAGGTCAATCAATGCCGGAGTCGCAAGTGGTGTGGCGATGTATGAATGGTTGAGACAACATTCATCGGATTAAAATTATTGCAATGGAGGAAAGGACCCTTGCATGTAAGCCTGTTCCTCAACTTTCCTTTCGATACGCCAACCTTCGTCGGTTTTAACGCAGTAATCGTTGTACCATCCTCCAACGATAAAGACATGGAGGCTTTCTCCCTGAGGGTCGTAAACCCCGTCAGCATTGACAGGAACTCCAACCGGGTTATGGAACATGGTTCTGCATTTTGCAGAATCCCCTTGGTATTCAATAAATGATTTCCCTATCATGTGCTGTGTCATCGGGAACATGGATAAGTTCTTCTGCAGCCATTTCTTAATAGTGGGATAGTCGCCTTTTCCTTCAGGGCCACCCGAACTCTCGTAGTCTAAGAACGCATCTTTTGTGAAAACCTCGTCAAGCATATTCCAGTCTTTGGAGTCTATTGCTTCGACATATTTAGTCATTAGTCGTTCGATTTCGAAATGATCGTTTATCTCATCAATATTCATTATGTTCCTAAACTATTCGACTTTCGCTATCGCCCCAATATTCATCGCGCAGTAGCCGTTTATATAGTTTTCCTGTTGGGTGCCGAGGAAGTTCATCTCGGAAGTCAATGCTTCTTGGGCACTTCACCTTTGCAAGTTGATCCTGACAATATAGGAGAAGCTCTCTTTCAACTTCAGGAGATGCTTGATTGGGGTCCAGAAGTTGAACGACTGCTTTGACCTCTTCTCCTAAATCATCATTTGGAACTCCGAAAACCGCAACATCAAGAACTTTTTCATGCATTGTCAAAACATTTTCGGCTTCTTGAGGGTAAATATTAACTCCTCCCGAAATGATCATAAAAGCTTTTCGGTCTGTGAGGTACAAGAAGCCATCTTCATCAATTTTCCCTATATCACCTAGCGTTGACCAACCATTGTTTAGCTTTGCGCTCTCAGTCTTCTCAGGGTCATTGTGGTATTCAAAATTGCCATCACTTTCAAAGTAGACGCCACCTATCTCTCCGACAGGAAGCTCAGCTCCATCATCATCAACAATGTGTAATGTCCCTAATATCGCTTTTCCTACCGTTCCTTCGTGGCTAAGCCAATCCTCACTGTTGCAATAGCAAAATCCGTTACCCTCAGTGCCTGCATAGTATTCATGAATAATCTTTCCCCACCACGCAATCATTTGCTTCTTCACAGGGATTGGGCATGGCGCTGCAGCATGGACGACAGACTCAAGTGAAGAAACATCAAAAGATTCGCGCTCGGCTTTATCAAGTTTTAATAGTCTGACGAACATTGTTGGAACTACTTGCATAAACGTAGCTTCATATTGTTGGATACTTTCAAGAAGCTCTAACGGGTCGAATCGTGGCATCACAATCACAGTTCCACCGATTTTATGAATTCCGCGACAGAATCTAAGCGGTGCAGCGTGATACAAGGGAGCCGGAGATAGATATACCGTGTCTTGATTAGCCCCAAACAGAAGACCAAGCAGGGCTGTGACTCCATCTGTATCGCCTAACGCAGTGTCAGGTAAGGGAACTTTAACACCCTTGGGGCGTCCAGTAGTGCCGGATGAATAGAGCATGTCAGCTCCCTCAACCCTTGGGCCATTAGGTGTAACCAACTGTTCCGCTAAAAGGTCTTCGAGCAGATCGTAGCCATCGACATTTCCGCCCACGCTAAGTCGTAAAAAAACATTTGGTATGTCATCTTCTAGCTCAATTGACTCTTGCGCTTTGTAAGGGGAGGTAATGAAAGCACCAGCGCCACAATCATTAATAATGTAAGCCATCTCGGGTGCCGTAAGCCGAGAGCTTATTGCTGTGTAATACAAACCTGCATAGTGTGCGCCCCAACAGATGGATAAAAATTCCAAACGATTTTCAAGGCATAAAGCCACATGGTCACCGGGTTTCAACCCAGCTGCCTGAAATAGATTAGCCATTCTTTCCGCATATTCATGAAGCTCCTGGAAAGACATCGATTCACCTGTATCAGACATGATAATGGCAGGTTTATCAGGGGTTGATTTCGCTATTTCACCAGGGTACATTCTTCCTCCTTTATCCTTTGTGTGATGCTAAGTGACCGAAAATAGTCTTGCAACATGAGGGCGAGGAAAGAATGTCGCTCAGATATTAAAGGATTGTGGCCAATCCTTTGGACGTATCAGCGCATCAGAACCACCATCAACAAAAACCAGTGATCCACACATAAAATCTGCAGCTGAGGAAAGCATCATCGCTATCCATTTAGCAATGAGATCAGGAGAGCCAAAGTCTCCCACAGGAATCGGTAAGTGTTCAACAGCTGGTCCGAATATAGGGTCATTCATGCTACTTTCAAGAAGCGGTGTCATGATTGCTCCCGGGCAAATAGCGTTTAAACGAATTCCATTCCCTGCCCAATCTTTTGATGGCGCATTCATCCGAACATACCTAGCAACCGCTAATTTAGATGCCGCATAGGATATTGCCATACCCTCTGGGTTATCAAGAGCATCAAGAAGTGTATAGGCTGTCGTCTCATCACGATCTAAACAAGAATTAACGAGTTCATCAGGAATATTTGGGGTAATCGTCGTTGAGTTTGAAGAAACAGCTACAACATACGAGTTTTCGTTGCCCTTAGCTAAAGCACCTTTAAGGCCTTCTAAAAGCTCCATTGTCCCAAACCAATTAATTGAAAGCATCAGTTTCGGATCGAAGGGAACTGAAACCCCAGCAGATGTCACTAATCCGTCAAGTTTACCTCCGGCCATATCAAGCGTTGAAGCAATTGCTTCCTTCCTCCCTTCGCTTGTTCCCAAATCAGCTAGTATCTCTGCATTTCGGATATCAATACCAATAACATTTGTTGATTGCGATTCCAGTAATTCTCGGGTTGCAGCACCAATGCCTGACCCCGACCCCGTGATTGCTACAGTTCCCAACGACCCTCCTTTAGTTACCAACAACTTTAGACTCAACTAAATTTCACCGCATGTTGTGTAATTCTTTCTCTAAAGCAGCAAAATGAATATGTGGCTGAAGAAGATCTAAATAAATCTGGTTTACCTGATAACCCGAGGGTAAGGCAGAACCCATGGGAATCAATCATGCCAATTGTTTTGTTTATTGTTTTTAACAGAACGATGGGTTTGGCACAGGCTATTATCGCAGCGACTGTTTGGTCTTTAGTGATCTCCATTCGGAGATATCGCAACGGGCACCCCATAGGGAAATTTATTCCCATAGTCACAGCAGGAATTGTGATTAGAGGAGTCATAGGAATAATCACAGACAGCGAGGCTGTATATTTCGGAATCGGAATTGGAACTAAAGCTACTGTAGGGCTTGGGATTTTCGCTACAGCGATATTGTCTCGCACATATTTGACAAAGCAGATTAAAAAAATTATTTACTCCAATAAATTCAGTACAGACCATCCGGCTTTCCAAACAGGAGTAAACCGAGTGGCCTGCATGTTAGGGCTTGCATTGCTTATAAGTTCGGGTTTCGATATCTGGCTATATAACAATGCGTCAGTGGATGGTTACCTGATCATCAGATTCTTTGTGAATTGGGTGTACACAACAGCGGTAATCATAATAGTCGCATATTATTTAGAGCGCGAATGGGGGAAAATTGCTGGTTTCCCAGGAATTTCTAGCCTCCTAAAAGGTGAATGGGAAAACAATAGTTAAAAACTTTGGAGTTGATATGAAAAGAGATTTAGTGAATCTAGGAATCCTCATTACCGGAGGGGGAACTGGTATTGGAAAGGCCTGCGCTGCAGAAATGTACGCACACGGAGCGCTTGTAACCATATGCGGACGGACTGAAGAGAAATTGGAACAATCTGTTCAAGAAATAATCACAAACCAGCAAGATGGCGGAGCTATACAATACGTGACTTGTGATGTCACTGACGAAGATCAGGTACTTAATGCTGTTTTAGCTGCAGACGAGTTTGGTGAAGGCCTTGACGGAGTTGTCGCTAATGCAGGTGGGGGAGGAGCAATAGTTCCGTACCACATGCAGGCGGTAGAAGAGTTTTCGAGAGTTCTAAATTTGAATGTGCTTGGCACGATGCTTTGCATTAAACATGCTGTTCCACTTCTGCGAAAGTCTGATAGAGCTTCTTTTGTGGGTATGTCATCTATCGCAAGTCACTTAACTCATCTTTGGTTCGGAGCGTACCCTGCCGCCAAAGCCGGTATTGAAGCAATCATTCGTAATGCTGCTGATGAGTACGGACCAGCGAATATACGGTTCAATGCAGTTCGCCCCGGCTTTATTGAGACTGAAATTATGGAGGGCATTCCCAGAGATAGCGAAATCTTCAACAGTTATATAGAGAACACGCCCCTTGGAAACGTTGGTCAACCAGACGATGTCGCCGCACTTGTAAAATTTTTACTCAGTCAAGAATCAAAGTGGATCACTGGGCAGTGCATAAATGTTGATGGTGGGCACTCATTAAGAAGAGGGCCACAATTTACTCAGTTTTTGAGGAACCTTTCTCACGACGAGCTACACGGAGAACTCCCTTAAATGCTAAATACGACATTAGGCGTAGGGTCTGTATCACTTCGCCTCTATGCATCCGATGGAACATCAGTTGACCAGGTCAATCAAATGAGAACCGAGGCCCAACTTGCTGAGGAAGTTGGCTATGACGGAGTCATGGTTAGCGAACATCATGCGGGGTTTCCTGGATATTTACCCAATCCGCTTCAGCTAAGTGCGTTTCTGTTGGCCGCGACTGAGGAAATATGGGTTTCGCCTTGCCCGCTATTACTTCCAACTAAGCCAAGAGCCATGCTGGCGGAGGAAATAGCCTGGTTGTCCAGCGCTTACCCACATCGAGTTGGAGTAGGTTTCGCAGCTGGTGCTCTTCCAGTTGACTTTGAACTTGCAGAAGTCCCATTCAACAAAAGAAATATGAGATTCAAAAGAAGCCTTCCTTGGATCGTGAACACTTTACGAGGAACAGCGGAAGACCCAATTGCAAAAGATTTAGCTATACAACAATGTAAGCTTCAGCCAATTCCAATCGTCATCGCAGCGCAAAGTGTTGAAGCCTGTAGGAGAGCAGCAAAATTAAATGCAGGAATCCTCTTTGATTCCCTGCAATCCCCAGAAGTTTCTATGAAATTATCATCTGCCTATCGTGATGCGGGGGGAGAAGGGCCAGTTATCCTGATCCGACGTGTCTGGATAGGAAATCCACCCACTTCAAAGATACAAGCACAAATGGAGCATTACCATAGCTACGCAAGCGATCGAGCCAAAGACAATTGGAGTCAGGGAGATAGCACAGTACTTGCCCAAAATGGTGCAGAAGCCGCTGAACGGTTGCTCAAGATACTACACAATTCAGGATGCGATACAGTCAACGTGCGCGTACATGTTGCAGGGCTCGAGGCCAATCAAATTAGTGAACAACTAGAAGCTCATAAAGATAACCTAGTTCCGCTGTTAAAATCCGATCTCAGAGTTAACTAGTTTCTGGGAGTTAATTTCATAGGGCAAGACGCTAAACCGTAGACAAAGGCATTCGGCATTTCTACGGGGTCACCATCAAGGGCAAAGCTCTCAACACGATTAATTAGTTGCTCGTAAAAGAGCTTTATTTCAAGACGTGCTAAAGATGCTCCCAAACAGAAGTGAGTTCCAAAACCAAATGCAATGTGATGGTTCGGGTTTCTCGTCACATCAAAAATTTCAGGGTCATCAAATTTTTCTGAATCTCTATTCGCTGAAGAATACATAAGTACAACTTGGTCGCCCTTCCGAATCTCTTTGCCATGTAAGGAGTAATCTTCTGTAGCGACACGGCACATATTATGAATAGGAGTAACATATCGAATAAATTCCTCAACGGCGATTTCAAGATCCGCACCGTTTTTTAGAAGCTCCCATTGGTCTGGCAATTTAGCAAGATGTAGCATCGATCTTGCAATTACTGTGCGCGTTGTTTCTGCGCCTCCATCAAGTAACAGTAGACAGTCACTTATTATTTGATCCAGGCCAAAATCTGAACCATCCTTTAACCCCTCAGACTCAACCTCAATCCAAGCTGACATTATGTCATCAGATGGATTTATTTTCTTTTCAGAGTAAAGCTTCATACAGGCTTCCACGAATTCAAAAACCGCTTTGGTCCCCTCATCATTTTGATAGCGAGGCCCTCCACCCAAAGCGATCGTTTCTTCCGACCATCTATGAAGTGAAGGCCAAAGATCCTCAGGGAACCCAAGTAAATGACCAATCATCATAGCCGGAAGTGGTGCAGCAAGTTCTCCGACAATATCCGTTGATCTTTCGTTAGATAATGCATCGTCAAGAAGTCGATCTACGGCACCAATAATATGAGGTGTCCAAGAACTCACTGACCGAGGAGTGAACCTTCTAGATACCAGCAGTCTACGAACATTATGCTGAGGATCATCTAATCCAATTATTGAAGAATCTGCCGGAAGGTTAGGCCGGTAGCCCCCTTTTTCTTTGTCCGAATTAATGAAGACTGCTTTGTTCTTTTCAATTTCCACTATGTCGTCGTACCGAGAGACGCCCCATATCTCATTCCTAGCATCCCAATGGACCGGATCTTCTGTTCGCATCCACTGATACGTCTCATAGGGATTGTTTGTATAAAATTCACCATCAAGGAGATCAATTGATCTGTCAGCCACGGAAATACAGTACCCCGTATCTATAAACATCGCCTCATTGGTACCGAAAACTCGCATATGGAACTCCCAAATCAGGGCTAGAGGCGGTAGCGTGAGAATATGTCAATTGGTATAGATCTGGAACGATTCGGCCTCCTTCAAGCTGTTATTAATGATGAAAATTACAAAAGCTCCGTAAGTAGATTTCGAGAAGAGAACATCTTGTTACCTACCTTTGAAGAGCTAGCTGATCCCACTAAGATCTCCGATTCAGTCAAAGAAGCTCTTGAGAACATAGACCCCAATGAAGCCCATCCCCTAAATTTGTTCAGAGTCCATTGGTATAACGAGTACGGGACTAGGGAAAACGTTGCTGTTCCGCAACATATAGTCCTTCCATCAGAGTTAACAGGGGTTGACGCAAAAATCGTGTTGGCATTTGGTAACAGATTCCCCATGATTACAGCTCATAAAGTCTTGGCTGCTTATTCGTGTTTTGTCCCCCGAGTTATAAGCGGTCAATTTAACCCAACTCAACATCGAGCTATCTGGCCATCTACAGGAAATTTCGCAAGAGGGGGAATAGCCATATCAACTCTGATGCGTAGCCGTGGGGTAGCTGTCTTGCCAGAGAATATGAGTCAGGAACGCTTTGACTGGCTAGACAAATGGGTCATGGACCCAGATGACATCATTCGAACACCAGGTTCAGAAAGCAACGTGAAAGAAATCTACGATGCTTGTAATGAGCTTGAAAAGGACGAATCAAACTTTATTTTCAACCAGTTCTCAGAATATGCAAACCATATTGGACACTATTCTGTGACAGGTAAGGCACTAGGTCATATATTCGAAACCCTTAAAGCTAGCGAACCAGAGCTAAATCTTTCGGTTTGCACATTCGCTTCCGGATCGGCAGGCACTCTCGCTGCTGGTGACCGACTGAAAGATGACTATGGAGCAAAAATCGTTGCTGTGGAGGCTCTTGAATGCCCGACGATGCTTTACAACGGTTACGGAGAACACAACATACAGGGAATAGGCGATAAACATATACCTTTGATTCATAACGTGATGAACACAGATATTGTTGCCGGAATATCAGATGCAGCTACAGATGGTTTGAATCTCGTATTCACAACAGATAGCGGGAAAGAATACCTCAAGTCTGTTCATCAGATTCCTGACGAAATTGTAGACAATTTGAAACACTTTGGATTCTCATCTATTTGCAACATGTTGGCTTCTATCAAAACTGCGAAAGAGCTGAATCTGGGATCCAACGATGTAATCATGACAGTCGCTACAGACGGGTCGGAACTTTATGAAAGCGAAAAAGCTCACCTAATGAGAGAAAAGTACCCCAACGGGTTCTCTACTGAAGATGCGCACGCAATCTTTACTACTCACCTTGCCAATGCAGACTCACAGCATTTAGAAATTCTCAATGATGTTGGAAGAAATCGTATCTTTAATCTTGGCTACTACACATGGGTTGAGCAGCAAGGTATTTCCGTAGACGACTTTGACGCACGGCGATCACAAGAATTCTGGAATGAACTCCACAAGTTTCCTCCCATTTGGGATGAAATGATCAGAGAGTTTAATGCCGAAACAGGCGTGCTGGCCTGACGTGGACACAGATCACGAAAGCGACACTTCTTGGATAGCCACACCAGAGAGTGCAGAGTGGCCTGAAAAAAGTGAACAGGAGTTAAATCCATACATTCGGTGGCGAAAAATGTTGTGGTCATGGCACAAGGCGATTGATCGTGGTTGGAAAGATGAAGACTTCGTATCGTTGGTGAGGGAAATAGATGATGCTATCAAAAATGCTGCCGGCTCGAACTTCAGAATAACACCAAGCGGAATCTGGAAAAATACCTCAGATCTACTACCGCACTCTGTGCTTTGGAAAGATGAAACGCAAAATGTGGGGGGTTCGCACAAGGCTCGTCATCTGATGGGGCTACTGCTCCATCTGGCTGTCGATTCAGCCGGGGAGAACAAGAGGCTTGCCATATCATCATGCGGGAATGCGGCTATAGGCGCAGCAACTGTAGCTCGAGCTGCTGGTCGGCCCATAGATGTATTCATCCCTACATGGGCAAATGCCTCAATCGTCGCAGAATTGGAATCTCTTGGAGCTCAAATCCATGTTTGCGAAAGGAAGAAGGGGCAACTAGGTGATCCGTGCATGGTTGCATTTCACAAGGCGATTGATAGTGGCGCTCTACCGTTTGGGGTTCAAGCCACAGAGAACATTTTAACTCTTGATGGTGGGCGAACAATAGGCTGGGAATTGGCTGAAGCACTTGAAGAAAACCCTGCCGATGACCTATTCATTCAAGTAGGAGGCGGAGCATTACTAACCAGTTGTGCGATAGGGCTATTCGAAGCCACAAAATTTAAACGGCTTTCAAAAGTCCCTAGAATTTGGGCAGTTCAAGCTGAGGGATGCGCGCCGTTTGACTCAGCTTGGCAGAAGGTGCCTAAAAGTAAACCTATCGAAGAAGTAATTGAGTACTGTGAAGATCACCAGTCTGAACTTATGAAACCATGGGCTAACCCAACAGGCTTAGCGACCGGCATTCTCGATGATATAACTTATGATTGGATAGGAGTTGTGCGTTCGTTACTCCTCAGTGACGGCGGGAGTGTCGTCGCGAGTGAAGAAGAAATAGCATACGCAAGCCAACTTGTTCCAAGTGCAGGAATCCGAACCGAACCTACGGGAGCTGCTTCGGTAGCAGGAGCGATACATTCATTCAAAACTGGTCAAATTGATAGTCAAACAACCATCGCAGTTTTATTAACCGGGAAAGACCGGAGCACTAATCAAGGTTCTGATTAACAATCACGTTGTCCCGACGACTCAATGTCATCCAGATTTGACCAGGGGGGATAAGCATAGGTGAGCCGTCATCTAGTGTAAGAGAGAACCATTCTCGTTCGCTAGATCTCGACCACAACCCCTTTTGCATTTTCCCTCCGTGGAAAACCCATGCCGTGCCCGACCCAACAGTCTCAGCGACAGGGACATTGGATCCAGATTCGCACCCATAACATGTAAGAAAATAAAGAGTCTCAAGCATGATGAGTGTGTCTGCAGAAATTCTATGAGCGTTATTATTCGGGTCTAAGTAATAGTGAGGCTGACCAATAGTGCTCTTTTCATATTGGAATTCTTCTTCGTTCCAATACCAGGAAGTCGTATAGTCAAACCAATATTTTAGAAGTATTTCCTCCGCCGTTGCGGCATCGTTGGGCATATTGCCAAACTCCCAAAGCGGACTTAACGGAGATGAATAAGATCCGCGATTATCAAGGGTTCGTAAAGAGTTCGTATCGCCATACAAATTCCACGGTCGTGGTCTTGCGGAAATACGAAATGACCCCGGTGGTTCAATGAACCATCGAGCAGTAGAAGCATCTCCTATATTCTGAATCCAGTCTTGCCCGCCCGAATTGACAAATGTTGACGCCCAAGGATTCTGAAGGGCGAAATCGGTCGGTCTCATAGAGCGTATCGGTCCAACGAAGTCAGTATCAGAAGCTTGGAAAACAGCTAAATACCTCGTGATGCCTTCAACCCAAATTTCTATGATCATATCTGCTAGCTCGATTCCAGATTGTGGTCGAGCTTCCTCGTGATTATCGACTTTAACCACTAAGACTCTTCTTGAAAGGCTCTCATCATTGACGGCCATCCCATTAAAAGGAGATCGTGTGATGCCGTCTATCTCGCCTTGCTCAAAAATTGTCGGTGTCGGGGTTGGAATCGGGGTAGGTGATGGTGTCGCAATTGGTGCTGGTGTTGGCATCGGCGAAGGTACAGCTGTGGGAGTTTCTGTCTGCACATTTAACTTCTCAGCAGATTCATTTGAAATAAGCGTGGATTGACTGGAGTTAGAACAAGCCAAAGCTCCTGAAATCAGAATAACTATAAGGGCCGAAGTCAGTAGCGTTTTTGTGGGCAGTAATGGCCTTCGCATATTTGGGGAGTTGAAGTGCACAGATGGATAGTAGAGGAGAATTCCTTACTTTTAATGTCATTAATGGGATTTCACTTACCCATTACAGCAGGCCCAAAAATCGGATCAGTATCATGTATGGCCCCCCACCGTCGAGTGCCATACTCGAAGTGCCACCACTCACAATTGAGAACTACAAAACCAGATTCGTTCATGGACCAGTAAAGCCATCTCCGCAAATCTCGATTAACGCTTTCCTCAGTTTCTAATGCATCAGCAGCCGCTAAATCAGTAAAATCATCAAAGCCTGTGCCCAACCCTAAAGGGACCCCATGAAGCGTAAAGCTGCAGTCAACTGTGCCGCCAGATAAATGAGGTGGGCAAAGTCGGGCCTCACCATCGGCAGGTGACACAAAACCCTCTGGCAAAATTGGATCTTTATAAGCGGCATCAAATAACTCTGCTTGAAGATCTAACGGTCGCCAGGCGTCAAACACGCATAAACCCCAAGGCTCAGGAAGCGAATCAACTACCTTATGTAAAAGAGCATTTGCTTCTGGACGCAACCACGTCCCATCTTGCGCATTTACCCAACCTGCGTCTAGATAACTAGTAATGGTCTTGATCCTAGGGTGGATTACCTTTTCCAGTTTTCCCAACGTGTCTGGAGCATCAGGGAAAATTGACGGCTCTAAAAGAGCAGGCATTGGCTCTGTCTCAGGAGGGAATATCCCGAACCTTTGGCATACCGTCTCACCAGATTCCGTCAGCATTGGATCATTGAAATAAGGCATGAAACGAAGGTACATCAAATGTGAGTTAACAACAGAACAAAATACAAAGATTCGCTTAAACGGAGACCTTAAAAGAATGTAGGCTATTCGCAAGGACTGGGTATAGGTGATTGTTCCGTATGTATGATGCTGAAGCGATTGTTATAGGAGGAGGCCATAACGGGCTTATCTGTGCTGCATACCTAGCACAAGCAGGCGTAAGCACAATTCTTGTGGAGGCAAGAGGTTCAGTTGGAGGATGTGCCTCAACAGTTGCTGATTTGGGCGCAAAATTCAATATTTGTGCATGTGACCATAGTTTGATCAGGGCAATGCCATTAATCAACGAATTGGACCTAGGTTCCCATGGGCTCGATTATCTGGAACCAGAGGCTACATATGTGAATACTTTTCATGAAAATGATGGTTCTTGGGTTTTCTATCACGACTCTGACCAAACAATTGACGGGTTATCAATCACACATCCGCTAGAAGTTGAAAATTATAAGCGATATTTGAAAGACGCCTTACCAGTAGCAGAACTTGCTATCAAAATAGCTCAAAGTGGGGCCTCAATATATGAGTTCCTCCAAGCTGCAAGCCGGCAAAGACTTAAAGGAGTTTCAAAGCTGCTTCGCTGGAGCAAAGCTAGTGCCGCAGAAGTATTCAAATACTATTTTGATGACTGGCGCCTTTACATGCCAGGAATCAGTACAGGACCTACAGTCTGGGGTGCGCCACCCGAAGCACCAGGAACAGGTTTAGCTGCGACCGTCTACGCAACCAGGCATCTAATCGCAAGCGGTAGACCCCGAAGGGGAAGTGGCTCACTCCCTGACGCAATACTGAAAAGCTATCTCAGTAACGGCGGACAAGTACGACTGGAAAGCATTGTTGAAAAACTACACATTGAAAAGAACAAAGTGAAAGCGGTTCAACTACAAGACGGTGGCCTCCTAGAAGCCCCGACTGTCATAGCTGCGTGCGACCCGCACAATGTCCTAGTCAATTGGATTGATGAAGCGCCAATCCCAGCTAAGTCTTTAATATCACGATGGAGAAATGAACCTGCTCCTGAAGGATACGAATCAAAACTAGATGGGATAATTCAGAACTTGCCAACATATAAATTCATGTCCGAACTTTCGGAAAGCTTTAAGCACACAGACCTGTCACAGTCAACAGTTATCATCTCTCCATCACCTGAAAAGCTAAAAGAAGCGCACGTACTAAAAAGCCAAGGTCTCATCTCTGACCAGCCCACTATGTTAGCCAGCGTACCTTCAGCTTTAGACTCAGAAATGAAGGCAGATAATGGTCTCCACACTTTTGGTCTAGAGGTTCTCTTCACTCCATATTCTCTCAACGGGGGATGGCAAGAATCAAAACAACCAGATCGCTGGCTCGATATCTGGACAAATCTGATGGAAGGGGATTTCCGGTCACAAATTACCAAATGGCGTGCTATGACCCCAGACGTCTACGAAAGAGACTTCTTCATGCCTAAAGGGCACAGTCCAGGATATGCAGCTTCTCCCTTAGCCACACTTGTCGGTAAGAGCCGGGAGTTGAGCAGGTATAAAACACCAATCAAAGGACTATATCTCACCGGTGCAGGAACATTCCCAGGGGCTGGAATATTCGGTGCCCCAGGAACTAATACAGCAAAAACAGTCCTGAAATCTATAGGTAGTTCCTAACGATGCCCCAACTTAGCTTGAATATCATGCCTACCACTTCTGCCGGAGAGATTTCGGAGTTAGCTGCTTACGCAGAGAGTAAAGGTTTCTTCCGGTGCTGGGTTTACGACGAAGGGCTTGTTACTCGAGACGTCTATATAGTTCTCGCAGCTATTGCAGCAAAAACAGAAAAGATATTAATAGGGCCCGGCATTACGAATGCGTATGTTCGGCACCCTGGGGTTACTGCATCTGCGATAGCTACACTTGATGAATTTAGTAATGGACGCGCATTTATAGGCCTAGGTTCAGGAGGTGGATTAACGCTTGACCCGATGAAAATTGAGCGTCATAAGCCACTGACGTTAGTGCGAGAGACCGTCGAAGTGCTTCGACTGCTATTTAGCGGCAAGACAGTAAATTTCTCTGGAGAGAAACTTTCACTCGGTCCTGCAAAGCTCAACTACGGAAGTAAAGAGATAGAAATCTTTTTGGCGGGACGAGGCCCCAAAATGCTAGAACTTGGAGCCCAAAAAGCCGATGGGTTTTATCTAAGCTACATATACAAAAGACACCTTCCGGATGTTATTGCCAAGCTTCGCTCAGTGAACAGAACAGATAGCAAAAAATTGAATATTGTTTACTCAACAATGCTCGTCACTGAAGAAAAGGAATTAGAGGATGCTAAATGTCAACTCTCGTTCAGGCTTGTGGACTCCCCAGCGAACATAAAAGAAGAGATCGGGATGACTCAAGAGGATGAAGCTAAAATTAAGGATGCACTTAAAGAAGGTGGTCCCAAGTTGGCTGGAAAATTCGTTAAGGAAGAATGGGTAGAAGAGTTTACTTTGATTGGTAATTTAGATTCGTGTAAAGAAGAGTTGTTTCGGTTCTTTGAAGCGGGTATTGATGAGTTTCAATTACCGGTCTATGAGCCGAAATCTGCTGAAAAGGACATAGAACGAGCTGCTACATTCTTTGAGGACGAACGTTCTTAGGGGATTAACGTCCTTCCCAGCGTTTTAAATTAGCAATCTCAAAGCCTAAATGATCCAATGCCCTCCCCACAGAGTGATCAATGATGTCCTGCAGGTTTTCAGGATTGTTATAGAAAGCGGGAATGGGAGGGTATATCACTGCTCCAATTTCGGTAGCTTTAGTCATTAGACGAAGATGCCCTAAATGAAACGGAGTCTCACGCACCATTAGCACCAAGGGGCGACGCTCTTTAAGCGTCACATCCGCCGCTCGGGAGACCAAGTCAGCACCAAATGAGTTTGCTATTGCAGAGAGCGTTTTGATTGAGCACGGAGCAACGATCATCCCAGCCGTCTTAAAAGATCCGCTAGCTATAGAGGCACCAATATCTCGAGCACTGTGGACCTCATCAGCCAATTCCTCTATCTCTGAAACACTAAATTCAGTTTCAACGCTAATAGTGCTTTTGGCTGAAGGAGTTATAACAAGGTGCGTTTTGACATCCTCTAACTGCCTAAGCAACTGTAAGGAACGTATCCCATAGATTGAACCACTAGCCCCAGAAATAGCGACTACCACATTCCTCTGGCCCACATTACCCCTTTAAAAAACTCGAAAGATCAATTGAAGGATACGCCACCCGCTCACCATATTCACGGCGCTCTCGCTTGTAGGTCGCATCAATTCCAACCTTTGTACTTATTCCACGTTTATCAGCTGTCGGATCCATTTCGTGACCCTGTGCTTCACCTATCTGGAAAACATCGCGCTCCCATTGCACTCGATTTGTTATAGCCCAAAGAACTTCGGAAGATTCATGCATGTTGACATCACGGTCCACCACTACAACATTCCGAATGTTAATGTGAGCTGACATTGCCGCCATCGCTAGGTTCTTTGGAGTTCCTGGGTTATCGCGATCTATCTGGATCACTGCCATAAACCCATTACCGTAGGGGGGAATTATCACATCGGCATTTGGATCAATATGGCGAATGTGTTTGCGGAGTAAAGGTTCCCTAGGAAGAATATTGCCAATATAAATATGTTCATACCAACCTGGAATAATCGTTTGATAAATAGGGTCATTCCTAAAGGAAATTGCTGAGACTTCCAAAGTTGGTGAATCCCACATCTCCCCGTGGTAGCCATGAAATTCTGCTAGTGGCCCTTCAGGCGCTCTTTGTGCTGGCCTGATATGTCCTTCAATCACAATTTCGGAGTGTGCAGGTATATCAATATCAACGGTTTTCCCCTTACAGACCGCTATACCTTCGCTGCGAATTGCGCCAGCAATCAATAGCTCATCAACCGGTGTCCTCACTCCGGCAGCAATCATGATTGCGGGGTCAAGGCCCATTGCCAAGGCTACTGGGAATGGTGCTTCTGGATCAGGGCGAGATTTCATGAAAGTTCCAACATCTCGCCATTCGTTCACGTTAAAGCCGAGAATATTCTTTTCTAACACAAGCATACGATTATAAGAGAGGTTGCCACGTCCAGAAATTGGGTCCTTCGTAACTGAAACTGCTCCTGTGATGAAAGATCCTCCATCTCCTCTGCTATGTTTCGGAATTGGCAAAACACCAAGATCAACATCATCACCCGTTAAGCAATTATCGTGCCAATCTGCTTCTGTTGTAAGTTGCGTCGAAATTCCATTACTGCTCTCAAGCGCTTCACCCATAACATCAATGATGGATTCCGGATCACACTCTAAAGCCAACGCTGTCCTTCTATGTGAGGAAACTCCTCCTGCAAAGATAGGCATCTCTGTTTCTTTAACATTATTAAAGAGAGCTGCTCCACCGTCGCTACGGGCGAGCGATGCTGTTATGTCAGCAATTTCGTGATTGATTGAAACCTCTGTTGGGATCTTAGCGAGTTGACCGTTCTCATCTAGAACGTCGATAAAGGAACGTAAGTCATTAATCTTAGCCATGCCTTAGAATACTACCCTAGATAGGCATTACGCCTTTTGAAGCATAAAATAGGTTATGTCCAACTCCACAGACACCTCAATATGCATCCAAAATGCGTATATTCCTGGACGAGGCCTAAGCGATCTAACAATTGAGCAAGGGAAGATCACTGCCTTTGCCCAGCCTATCGAAGCCCAAGCTAACAATGAAGTTCATGATCTCAAAGGCTGGTTGCTTGTGCCTGCAATGGCTGAACCACATGCTCACTTAGATAAAGCCTTAACAGCTGATATCGTCCCAAATCCATCAGGTGAGCTAATGGGAGCCATCAAAGCTTGGATTGAAGCTGCAGAAAAAGGAACATTTACGCATGAGAACACGGTTCAACGAGCATGTGAAGCAATGGAGTTACTAGTCACTCATGGCATCACAGCTGTCCGAACGCATGTCAACGTGACTTCTGATATTGGTACTTCATCAGTTGAGGCTCTCGCGGAAGCAAAAAAATTATTCACGGACGTATTAGATGTTCAAATAGTAGCTTTGATGAATTCTCCGATGACAGGGCCAAACAGCAAGGGCAATGTTGCAGCGCTACATTCTGTCATAGAGTTCGGTGTTGACTTTGTGGGCGGTTGTCCTCACCTTGAACCCAATCCTGAAGAAATGATCGCCTTTATATTGGAGCTTTCTCGGGACGCAGGACTGGGTATTGACTTCCACGTTGATGAAACACTTGACGGAGAAATGTTGACTCTGATTGACCTAGCTAAGCAAGTCATTAACACTGGCTTTCCACACCCCGTGTCAGCTAGCCATTGTGTTTCTCTCGGAATGCAATCTGAAAAGATACAGTCGGAGGTATCAAAACTCGTCGCCGAAGCAAACATAAGCGTTTTTGCTCTCCCACAGACAAACCTTTATCTGCAAGGGCGTGAGCACCAGAAAGCTATGCCACGAGGTTTGACTGCGGTCAAAGCTCTAACTGAGAATGGTGTTCTAGTTGCCGCAGGAGCAGATAATGTCCGCGATCCTTTTAATCTCATGGGTCGAAGTGACCCCTTAGAAACTGCCTCGCTGATGGTGATGGCAGGTCATCAAAGTATTGAAAATGCATTTCAAATGGTGAGTGCTAATGCAAGAAAAGCTATGGGCCTTGAATCCGCTTGTTTAAATCAAGGCGACCTAGCGGACTTTGTCGCTATTGATGCATCTTCACTAGGTGCGGCAATGGCTGACGCACCAATGAATAGACGAGTTTTCAAAGCAGGGAAACTAGTTGCATCAGTAGATCAAACTTCAGCCATATACAAAAGATTATGAACCGCTCCGCATCAATCGAGACTGATTTAGTACTAAGCCCATTTGGCGCCACCGCAAGAGAGTTGATTGAAGCTGCGAAATGTGCTGATGAAAGTGGTTTTGATGGAATTTGGGTATTGGATCATTTCAGTGGAAAGTTAGTAGATAAAGGATGGTCTCATGAACCTTTCACTATTCTTGGGGCGATCGCTAACTCAACAAAGAAAGTCAAGGTTGGGCCTCTGGTTGCAAATATGATTAATCGTGACCCAGTGTTACTAGCATCGTCCTTTTCTTCGTTGCAATCACTTGCTACAGGCAGAGCCGTATTAGGGATGGGGACAGGTGCTCCACCGCAAACAAAATTTGCATTGGAGCAAGAAATGATAGGAAGAGAACTTGAACCAGAAGGTGTCAAACGGCGGGAGCGTTTGGGCGAAACTATTGATGCTTTAAGAAGCATATGGAATGGAGACACAAACTTTGAAGGTAACTATTTATCTTATAAAGGGTTAGAGGCTGTTGTTGCGCCTGATACGCCTTTGCGAATTGTGGTTGGAGCGAATGGAAGAAAGATGATTGAATTAGCTACAAAACATGCAGATGGCGTCAATATTCGAGTCGGTCCTTCTATCAGAGAATTAATTTATCTCGCTGCCGAATTAGCGCCTAACCCTGAGTTTGAGATTAGCATTCATGAGAATTTTGACTATAACCATCCGTATGGTGGGTATTTCGACAAGTGGGTGCAATGGGGTGTCGCAAAACGTGTGTGCATGGTCAGTGCACCCTTTGACTTGGGGAAGATCAGCGACATTGGTGAACGGATCTCCGAAGCAATTAACTAAATCTGACTGATTAAGATTATCTATACGAGTCCTGCTCTATCGGACCATTTTCCAATAGCTTTATTCTGCAGCCATGTAAACAGAAGAAAAACGGCTACACCAAGACCTGCAGACAGGATAACGGAGGTTAAAAGTTCCTCTCCTTGTAATCGACTTGCAAAGCGCTTTATCAATTGGCCCAGTCCGACTTCACCTCTACCAAAGAAGAAGTCGCCAACTATTGCACCTACAACAGAAAGTCCAGCGGAAATTCTTAAACCTGCGAATAAAGCTGGTAAGGCAGCAGGGAACATTAGCTTTCGTAGTCTCGTTACGCGACTGACGTGATGCAACGTAAATAAATCGTGCATTCCTTTTTCGGCAGATTGCAGCCCGAATAAGGTATTAACAATGATTGGGAAGAGAGCAATTATGATGCAAACCACTACCCGAGATGTTTGCCCGGTGCCCCACCAAAAGGAAATAAGTGGGACGATTGCCAAGATTGGTACAGCTTGCAACGTAACAAGGAAAGGAAATAATGCCTTTTCTACCGATACAGCTTGACTCATCAGAATGGCTAGAAACAAGCCAATTAAAATAGCGAGGAAAAGACCAATTCCAGCAACTTTTGTTGAAGACCATAACGATTGAAGCATCTCTGACATACCACCAGTGCCTCCCCAATCAAGGAAACCCTCAGTTAGGACTTTGTCGGGAGGGCGAAGTAAAAACCTTCTATTCTCTGCCAGCATGACATAGGAAATGAAATACCAACCGCCAAGGACTAAAGCCCCAAAAAGTAATGGCGGAATTATATTGATTGCTAAAGATTTAGCTCTACCAGGTCCCACTGGTTTTGGTGTAGTAGCTTCTACGGCAGTATCAGTCATGAATGTCCTCCTCGTAGCTCTTTGGAAACTTCTCCAGAAATCCTTGCAAATTCAGCATCGAATCGTAAAGAAGGTTTTCTCGGGTAATCAAACGGGATCTCAAAGGAAGCGACGATTTTGCCGGGTCTAGCTGACATTACTAAAACCCTAGTAGACATGAATACTGCTTCAGTGATTGAGTGGGTTATGAATAGGCCGGCGAAACCTTCTTGTAAGAAAAGCTGTTGCGTTTCTTCGTTAAGGTGCTCTCGCGTAATTTCATCAACAGCGCCGAATGGTTCATCGAATAAGAATACTGGTGGCTTCAGGGTTAGAGTTCTCGCTAGCGAAGCACGCATTTTCATTCCACCTGACAACGATTTTGGGTAATGGTGCTGAAATCCTTGCAAACCAACAAGATCAATTGAAGCTTCGGCGAGTTCACGGCGCTCGGATTTCCCCATTCCATGAAGTTCGCACAATAGCTCAACATTTCCGAGCACCGTTCTCCACGGTAGCAAGGTTGCATCCTGAAAGACGTATCCCAATCTGTCTCTGTCCACTGCAACATTGCCAGCTGTCGGTTCTAAAAGTCCCGAAGCAATTTTAAGTAACGTTGATTTT
>CENF01043215.1_pt1 | contig 34501 bp, 32 predicted proteins | sample 361291 | NCBI WGS metagenome assembly CENF01 (sample SAMEA2619399, study PRJEB7988) | marine metagenome | isolation source: saline water (ENVO:00002010), including | reverse complement strand
CCTAGATTGTAAAAATTAAGAGAGAAATCACTTTTTTCTAATATAGGTACTGTTTTTGTTAGCAAGGCTTCCCAGATTCTATGTGTATCTAAACCATTACCTTCTGGACATAAAATAAACCTATATTTCTGTAAATTTATAAGATACTCAAAGTAATTTTTATATCTTACATTGTCTACGAATTCAAGTTCTCTTACAACTTTATCTAAGTTAGCTCTGATTCCAGGGTTTGTATCAGAGCTATAAGAAGACAGTATTTTATTATTTTTACTACTTTCGAGATTCTTTATTTTTTTTAAGTTTTTTAATTTACCATTATTCAAATACCTTCTGTTTTCAAACCCAATTGGAAGTACAGAGAAATTTTCGTCACACTTAAAAGACAAATTTTGTGCAAACCAATGTATAATTTTTTCATCTTTTAATTCTTTTTCACTCAAACCTATCTTTTTGTCAGAATTATGGGTAATTAAAATATATTTATTATTTATTTTTGGATGTTGCGTTTTAAAATAGATATCTTTTAAATCTGTTTTTAAAAAAATGATGTCATTATCTTTAACTAAAGATGTATCAAATGTTTGGGTTTCATCAAATATAAAATTTGATTCTGCTCTTAAAGTATCACCAGAGATGAAAGGGGAGCTGCTCGGCCTAAATATTTTAGGATTAGTATGTAAAGTATATCTTCTAAACTTATTTCCTAGTTTTTTCTTTATTTTGTTTAACGTCATTATTTACCTGAAATAAAATTTTTTAAATATTGTTTAGTTTTGTACTTCAATCTATAAAATAATCTAAACAAGTCTATAAATAAATAATAAAAATAAAAGCTTTCAAGAAATTTTGTAATTTTTGCCTTATAAATTGTTTGTTTATTTAGATTATCTTTTTTAATATACAATGCATCACCCCATTGAATAAATCTATTAACCCATTTTGTTTCTACTCTTATAAAACTAAGTTTTTCTAGAAATTCATCTAATTCATTAACTAATACATTCCCTTGATAAAACTCTTCTCTATTAACTTCAATAAAAATATAATCAATATCTTTTTTAAGTGTTTCGAGAGATCCCTTTAATGCAAATAACTCATACCCTTGAATATCTATATTTAAAAAATTTACTTTCTCTATTTTAAGTTTATCGTAAATTTTTATTGCTACTTCTTCAGTTCCTATAAATTTAATGTCCGGATATAAATCTTTATGTTTTTGAGGTTTTAATATTGAAGCACTCAAACCATTATTTTCAGGAGACAAATTAAGCTTTTCAGACTTTTCTTCATCTCCTAATCCAAAATTATATAAAGAAATATCTGAATCATCAGAAAATTTTTCTTCTAAAACGCTATATAAATTTTTTTGGGGTTCGAATAAATGAATATTTTTAATGTTTAATTCTTTATAAACAGACACTTCCTGGCCCAAATGTGCTCCGAAATGAGAAACCCCTATAATATCTAAATTATATTTTTTTATTAAGTAAGTTAACTTTATTAACACATTAAAACTAGGCTAACATTTCTTTATTAATATAAATCTATCTTTAAATTTTAGTTTTTCTAAATTTAAGTATTTCATATAAATAAAGTAACAATAAGAAGATTCCTATTTGATTTAAAAAATTTAATTCAATTAAAACTTCATTGTTCCAGTGATTGATATTTATTAAGCCAAAAATAATTGAACTTAGAATTATTGATTTAATTTTTAAATTATGATGAGTAACTAAACAATACATTAAATATAAAATAATTACATTACCAAATGAAAATAGAGAAAACCTCAAAGGTGGATACCAGCCAATTAAAGACCAGAAAAATATGTTTACGCTACTACTAACAAAAATAAATTTACTTAATGAAGTAAAGTTTTTAGGAAAATAGAAAAATAAGTACGCCAAAAGAATTAGACATGGTAACCATAGATATTTAGCTGTGTTTATTAAATCATTTAAAAAACATAGAAAATTATCCGGAATATTTTGACAATACCACTCACCATCAGAGTCCCACTTTGTAGTAAGTCTTAAGTTGAAATTATTCTCACTAAGAATAAATTTACTAAACCAATAAAATATTCCCTGGTCAAAATATTTTGAAAGCCAAATAAATTGACCATACATTTCTGTATTAATATCATATGGCTCGTACCCTCTATAAGTAATAAAAAATTTATATAGATAATTTGGAACAAAAAATATAGAGGTTCCAATAATTACCTCAAGAAAATATTTAATTCTAAATCTAAATTTGAATATAAAAAGACTTGCAAGACAAGTAATGAATGATCTATTTAGTAAAAACAAACCCCCCATCAGTAGAAAAGCCAAGTAGCTAATCTTTTTTTTGCTGTATTTTTCTAAAAAATATAGATTTAAAATTAATACCATAAAACTAAGTGATCCATTTGATGGAGTAAAGATAAAAAATTGAATAACTGGGTTTAAATAAAAAATCACAACTATTGAAAAAATATCAAAATTATTTAACTTTAAATATTTTTTGAACAAATTTATTAATAGATTTATAGTCGTAATCGCAAAACCTAGTTGTGTAATAAAATAAGTAATAATATACAAAATATCTTGATCATCAAATATTCGAAACTGGCTCAAAAATTGAAAAGTAAAATATGGAGGCAATAGCCACAATGGACGATTTTGATAAGGTCTGGCTGCATTTTCAAATAATAAAATAAACTCTTCTAAAACAGCAGTGTAAACTTTATCATCACATTTATTTAGTGGATAGATAAAATTAAAATCATTTCCAAATATAGAAATAACATAGGTTTTGTATACATCACAGATAAATAGTTCCTGAGGTCTTAATTGAAAAAAAATAAAAATACTTAGACAGGAAAATAAAGATAAAAAACTAATTAGAAATAACTGATTGTTAATAAGATTTTTTGTTAATTTAGCTTTGCTCATTTAACATCAATGACTTCTTTTATTTAAATCATAAGTAATCATTTTTGAACATATGTCTTCTAATGTAACTTTAGGTTTCCAGCCGATCTCTTTATTAATTTTTAAATTGTTACCTTGTATTCCATCTAAATCAATTTGTCTATAATTTGTCGATTCAGAAGAAATGAATACTTTTCCATTCTTTTTATTAACAAAAGAAATGTGTTTATCGTTATAAACTTTCTCGAAATTAATTTCTAAAAAGTTTAAACAGGAGACTATAAAATCTTCTAAGCTAGTTAGCTTGTTTGAAGATACAATAAATTTTTCATTTTTTTGATATTTTAATATTTTGAATATCGCTTCAGTATATTCTTTTGCATAACCAATGTCTCTTCTCAAAGAAATGTCACCTACGCTCAGTTTTCTTCTTTTGTTTAATTTATAATCTGCTAAAAATTCTGTAATTGTTTTTGTGAAAAAATTCGACCTTCTAAATTCAGATTCATGACTAAACATTATTCCAATACTTGCATCGATTTTCTTTTTATCAATTAGGTTTTCAATTCTTTCTTGAGTATTATATTTTGTTTTTGAATATGTAGTTAGAGGTATTGGGGACGTATTTTCATCAACTATCCTATCTTTATAGCCTTCAAATATAGTTGCTGTTGATGGAAAAAAAAGCTTCGTATCTTTTGATTTATTTATTAAAGAGTTGATTAAATTATCAGATATAACTTCATTTTCTTGTTTTGTTAAGTTTTTGTATTTAAAACTTTTACTTACGCTACTTTGTGATGCTAGGTGAGCAAAATACTTAGGTTTATATTTATTGAATAAATAGTCACTATTCTTTATATCGTTAAGATTTAGTGTCTCAAATTTAATTCGATCATAGATTTTTAGCTCTTTAAGTCGAAATACAATTTGTTCAGTTCTATATTTAGGAACAGGCCTTTGAACACCAACTACATTAAAGCCGTCATCAATTGCAAGTTTTGCTAAATAGGCTCCATCTTGACCATTTATACCTGAGATTAAAATATTTTTTTTAACTGTATCTCTTTTCTAAAAAATTAATTGCCTCTTTAAAACCAAAAAAGTTATTCAGATGCCCCTGCCAAATTTCTAGAACTTTAATTGCATCTGTGTTAAGTAATTCTTCTATATTTCTAAGCTCTCCTTTGCCAAACTCAACTCCCTCACCGTTAATTCCATAAGAATCAGACAGATGCATATGTTTTGTATTATTTTTCAATTTTTTATACCATTCAAACCAATCTTCATTATAAAAATTTGCCGACATAATTAAGTGTGATATATCAAGACATATATCTAGATTATATTTTTTTATAAACTTTATATCTTCAGATGATGAAAAAACTTCAGTGTCAAATGCTCCACCAAAATACCAAGCCTTTTTAGGTAACCATTGTGGAAGAAGTTTAACATTATATTCTTCGTAGAGACTTCTGATGTATTTAGATAATTCCTTATAAAATTTTTCTTTATCGTCAAATGTATTTTGGCTTATACTTGAAATCAATAAGATTTCATCCTGATCAAAGTTATTTGTAAACGAAACGATTTCTTCAACCAGGGCTCTTGATTTTTTTGTAATTTTTAAATCATTCGAAATAGGATTTATTAAGGTACTTTTATCTAAATAATCGGGTAGATGAAACGTATAATCAGCGTTTAAATTTATAGATTCAATCGTTTTTCTTTTCTTAATTTCTTTTAAATCATAATAAGATAAATGAAACTCATAATTATTAATCGGTAATTCATCGTATAGCTTTTTCATATCATGAAATCTTATAGGTAGAGACAGGTTCTTAAAGTTAGCATACCTTTGAGCATTTTCTGAGAACGATAGCTTTTTTTTGAAATGAAATCTATTAACTGGCTCACCCTTTTTAATGCCATTTAATATTTTTTTATTTTTAAGATTTCTATATTCATCAATTGTTAAGCCTTTCCTTGGTGCTTGAATAATAAAATCTTTTTCAGATAGATTTTTTCCAATATCAATATCTCTAACAGCATATAGGGACGTACCAAGGTTTTGTAAATTGATAATTTCTCCTTGATTAACTTGTTTTTTTATATCACCTTTAATTTCTTTGTAATTATTTAATACTGTTGAAATACTTTTAAATTCATCCAAGGTAGAGCTTGAAGAGTCATCTAAGCCATCTCCTAACTTGTCGATAGTAATATGTCTTTCTAAATATTCAGCACCGTAAGCTGCTGCAAGAAAAACTATTTCATATTGTTTATCATGACTAGAGTACCCTACTTTTATATTCTTAATTTTTGATAGTTCTTTTATTACATCAAGGTTTTGATTACCTATCTCGGTTGGATAGTTTGAAGTGCAATGCAAAAATACGGGGTTATTTATAAATTCATATTTTTTTATATTCTTTTTAATCTGACTAAAAGTATGACCTCCTGTTGACATCAACAGTTCTTTTTTTGTTTTAGATACTTCCTTTATTAATTCATAATTTGAAAATTCTGCAGATGGAATTTTATAGAAATCGTATTTATTATCATATTTTTTTATTTTTTTAAAGTCTGAAAGAGTAAAAAAACTTATCCCAACTTTTAGTTTTTTATCTTGTGCATATTTTCTTAATCTCTTTAATTCATTTAAGGAAAGGTTAGATCTTTTTAATTCATCAAAAATTATTTCATCGCCTATTTCATTTGTTGAATTATAGAAATTATTTAAACTTCTATATTGAAATTTTATTCCCCAACACTTTGCCTCTAACGCTGAGTCGATAAGTTTTTTAGCAATCTCATAGCTTCCTTTGTGATTTATTCCGATTTCGGCAATTATTTTTATATTCATTTTTTATATAGTTTAACTTTTTTATCTCTTTACTTTTGAATTTCTTTTTCCCATTGCTTGTTAAATTCGATTCCTAGTGTCTCAACTAAATTAAGCTGTTCTTCACTATCAACATCTATCGACTCAACATCATCCATAATTATTAATTTTGATGAAAGACCAACTCTATTTTTTAATTCATTGAAAATTCTTAACTTGGTGAAATAAATTGAACCATTTTCAATATACTTACACTTCATATCTTGCCTTCGAGGTCTTTCATTAAAAGAGGGCTTAAAATAGTCATTATTCGAATTTTCCCATTCAAATTGATACACTTTTTTAACTGAAAGTATTGATTCTTCACCTTCTTTAATTAATTTCTTAAGATTTTCTAGAGAATTCTTGCTTCTTAATGGTGTTGTTGGTTCAAGTAGAATAATATTATCATCTTCCTCGAAGTTATACTGATTTACAACATCTTCCATAACGGGTTCTGTTGGTGCTGTATCTGATGCGAGCTCAGCTGGTCTTAACCTAGTATCAGCGTTCCATTCACTGGCAAGTTTAAGATAATCTTTGCTGTCACTTGATAAACAAACAATATCATTTTTTTCGGAAATATATTGGGCATGTATTATTGACCAAACAAACAGGGGAATCCCATTTATTTCTTTTATGTTTTTATTAGGTATACCTTTGCTCCCAGACCTTGCAGGAATTATGAATAAATTTCTCATAAGAATTATTTAAAATACATAAGAGTTTTTTTAAGAGCTCTTGCTTGTTTTGTGATGTCTTTATTTGTTAAATAATTTGTTTTGAATTGAATAATTCTTGATTGCAAATCCTCTGCTACAGGACATGTTCCTTCTTCGTAGTTTTTAATTTTAAATTTTTTATCATACCTATTTAGAAATGTCTTATTTTTCATAAGAGGTTCTAAATAAGGAACAGACCAAGCAGAGTAAAAACCTTCACCACCATATTCATTAAACTTTTTTCTAAATTCCTGCCAATCTATGTAAGGATTTAATTTACAAGCTAGCGTGTAGTAAGAGTGAGTATAGTTAGTAGGAACTTTTTGGGGAGTGAGGACTTCAAAGTCATTAATTAGACTAAGTAGAGAATTAGCATTTTCTATTCTTCTAGAAACTTTATTTTCTATTTCTTCAAGCTGGGCTAAAGCAACAGCAGCAGTAAATTCGTTCATTCGGTAGTTCCAACCTAAAGTGTCATGTCTTTTGTATTCTGGATCTTGAACAACAGCAGCATTTCCAAATTTTATAATTCCACCTTTTGCATCTAAGTTTTTATATCCTTGACCACCAATTTTTCTAGCTTTTTCTGCAAGGTCTTTATTATCTGTTAAAAGGATGCCTCCTTCCCCAGAACTAAGATGTTTTGTTGTTTCAAAACTCCAACTTGAAAAACTATTTGTTGAACCAACAATCTTTTTCTTAAACTTCGCAAGATAAGTTTGGGCATGATCTTCGATAATTGGTAAATTATATTTGTTCCCTATTTTGTATATTTCTTCAATATTAAAAGGGAGCCCATATATAGAAACAGCAATAATTGCTTTTGTTTTACTTGAAATTTTTTCTTCAATTTTTTCAGGATCTAAATTAAAAGTATCTTTATCAACATCAACATAAACAGGCTTTGCATTAGTATGTAGAGTTGTTGTTGTGTCCATCATTACAGTTAAGGCGGGACTTATTACTTCGTCTCCATATCCTACTCCAACTGCTGTCAAGGCAGCATGAAGAGTAGAAGTCCCTGAGTTCATTGCAATTGCATATTTCCCTTTAAACTTTTTGGCAAATAGATTTTCTAAGCTTGCAACCCAGGTTCCATTAGGGCCACTTTCTTCGTTTAAAACTTTTTTTAAATACTTTAATTCGTTACCACTGTATTTATTTTTCATTATTTACCATGATGTCCATCCTCCATCAACAACCAAGTCGGAGCCTGTTATATAGGTTGAATCGTCGCCCAGTAAAAATAAGATTGGCATAACACATTCTTCTACGGAAGCCATTCGACCAAGAGGGACATTTTCTGAATATTTTTCTATAAAATCTTTATCTTGGTTATTAAGAATCCCCCCAAGAACAACATTGTTCACTCTAATTCCATATTCTCCCCAATATGTAGCGAGATATTTTGTAAAATTTGCTAATGCAGATTTAGAAACACTGTATGCAATTGGTTTTTTATAAGGGCCTGAAGGGGTATCAATATGGTCATAAATTTTTTGCTTGGGGCCAACCTTTCCATATATTGAACTTATATTTACTATTGATCCTTTAATCGAGTTTTCCTTCATCAGAGAGCCGATAATTTTAGTACAAACAACTTGACCGCTAATATTAACATTTAAAACTTCATTAAAATCTTTCATGTCTAAATCTTCAAACAGAGTACTAACTTTTTCACTAGGTACAGAATCAATTGCGGCACAGTTTACAAGGCCATCTATTGAACCAAATTTTTTAAATCCTTCATTTATACTTTTCTTTAACTCTTTTTCATCAAGTATGTCCGTTGGGTAATAAAGAATATTTTCATAACTATATTTTTTCCTGAAGTTGTCAGCTTTTTTTTCATTTTCAAAATCTTTGTCTATTGCAATAATATTTACATCTTTGTTAATGAGATTACTAACTAGGCTTTCTCCAATTAATCCGTTAGCACCCGTTATTATTATCGTTTTATTACTAAGATTGTCCATTAACCATATGATAGACTTATTTTTTAAGTATTAAATAAATTAAAATGACATTGCCAGAATTTACTTATTTCACATTTACAAATAGTGGGTATACCCACTATACACATAACTTACTTGAGTCAATAAAACAGAATAAGCTAAATTTAAATTTAAAAATAATTACACTTGATGAAGTTTCTTATAAGTTTTTTAGTGACAAGCATAAAAATTTAACATTATTTTCTAAGGAAAACTTTTCCGAAGAATTGCTCCAGCAAACAGATGAGGGTTTCGGAAATTTAATGATTGTTAAATTTGAATTAATCTATCGTGAATTATTAGAAAATGAAAATGTAGTCTATTTAGACGGTGATATAACAATAAAGAAAAATATAACAGAATATCTTTACAATTTTTCTAAGAATTCAGAAATAATATTTCAAAATGATTTAAGACCTTCAAAACCTAACCAAATAAATGTATGTGCTGGTTTTATGTATATAAAGTCTGACAAAAAAACAATTAATTTCTTTAAACCGGATGACAAACTAATAAAAAAATTTAATAAATATGCAACTCATGATCAAACGTATATAAATAAAAATAAAAATAGATTTAAATATTCAATGTTGCCTTTAGCTGACTTTCCTAACGGAGCACACTATTACAATAATTATGAAAATCTTGATCCTTATCTTATACATTTCAATTATGTTATTGGTGAAAAAAAACAAGAGTTAATGAAAAACTATGGAGAGTGGTATCTCTGAAAAACGAAAATAGCTTAGCAAAAGACAGTTCCTTACCTGTACTACTAATTTTATTTAATAGACCTCAATATCTTAAAGAAAGTATTTTGTCTATAAACGATATAAAGCCAAAAAAATTATACATACACATAGATGGACCCAGGAATAAGGATGATTCAGAAAAAATAGAGGAAATATTAAATTTGATTGAGACATTTGATAGTGATATCAATAAAGAAATTTTAACTCAGAATAAAAATCTTGGATGTGGATTAGGTATGTCCACGGCAATTAGTTGGTTTTTTCAAAAGGAAGAATTTGGGATTATTTTGGAAGATGATTGCATACCTAATAAAAAATTCTACTCTTATTGCAACAATCTTCTAAGTAGGTATAAAGATGATAAAAACATATTTATGATTGCAGGAGACAATGGTGGAGAAATCGTTCCAAAAAAGTATTTTAATGATAAACAAATAATGTCAGTACCAATTCCATTAATTTGGGGATGGGCAACTTGGAAAGATAGATGGGAACAATATGATTATGGAAAACCAAAAATAAATTTATTTAATCTATATCGAAATTTAAAAAATTTTAAATGGTTAGAGAGATTTATACTTATTAGGTATTTTTATAGATTAAATAATTATAAAAAATTAAATACGTGGGACATTAATTTGTTTTATACAATGATTATTTTGGGTAAAAACTGCATTATTCCACAAGAAAATTTAGTTAAAAATATAGGATTTGATAATCAGGCTACTCATACTAAAGAAACAACTTTTAGGTCTAATGCTAAAACATATAACTTAGAACTTAATGATTATGAATTAGCACACTCTACAAAAGAGATGAATTCAAAAATAGTTTATTTACTTCAATCAAATTTGAATAGTAAATTTGTCCACACTAATGAATTAAATTTTTCAAGGTTGGTATATATAAGAGGAAGATTTAACTATATATTTTTGTCGATAGTAAGCAAGATGAGAAAAATATTTAATATTTAGTTTATATATTGATTATATAAAATTTTCTTTTATGTAATGACAGGCTTCAGAGACTGCCCTATTCCCACCTTTATTATTTAACACTAAATCTACATTTTCTTTAAGGATTTTGTCCGCATCACTTGGAGCCATGCTAAAACCAATATTTTTTGAAATTTCTACATCTACAAAGCTATCACAAATATATATTGATTCATCAAGTTTATAGTTTTCTTCTATCCATTCCAATCTTTTATTGGAGGAAACCAGGTCTAATGGAAATTTCATATCATCATAGATTCTTTTTTTTGATATTTTGAAACCGCGTTCATCTGCAGACAGAAAGTGAATAATTAAATTTTCTTTAACCATTTTCAATGCCTCATGATCATCGGGGCCAAACACCTTCATCATTTTTCCTTCTTCGGTATAGTACATTTTTCCATCAGTCATTACACCATCAACATCGATTAATAAATTTTTATACTTTTTTTTATCAGACATAGACAAATTATAATATATTTAAGTAATTTCAACTTAAAGTTATGTAACTCTAATATAATTAACTTTTATGGATGTATCACAAACTATAAAAACTAATTTTAGTGAAGGGCTTATTGTTACTGATTTATCAGACAATATTACTAATCAAAAGTATCATTTTTATTTATTAGATATATCAAAAAATTGTTCTATTTTTTCTAACAATGTCATTTCAAGCTTTATATGCATTGATGGCAGTGCTTCAGTAAACGGAAAGAACATTGCTAAATTTGAAGGGTTTCATGTTCCACCATTGCAAAAATTAGAATTTGAAAGTAAAAATTTAGCAAAAGTATTACTTGGTTCAACAGAGGAAATTGATTTTTCTATATCTAATAAAAAAACTGAAAAGAAAGAAGAGATAATTCCATTGTCTGACTACAAGGTTGAAAAGCCCTGGGGTTTTGAGAATTGGTACACAGACAATCTAGATAATCCTAAATATGCTTTAAAAAGAATACACATGGAAAAAGGATTCCAAAGCTCTCTTCAGTCTCATGAATATAAAAGTGAAACAAATTTCGTTATAGATGGAGAAGCACTTGTATTGTATGGTTTGGATGCTCCACCTGATATAAATACAGAAATAGTAATTGATGACTTGAGTAGAAAAATTTACTCTCCTCTTTCAGGTTGGTCAAATAGAGTAAATGAATTACATCGTGTTATTGCTCATACCTCTTATGATGCCATAGAAATTTCAACTCCAGAATTAGATGATGTTATAAGATGGGCAGATGATAATGACAGGAGTTCAGGACGAATTGATACTGAACACAATGAGTAATAAAAATTGAAAGTCTGTATTCTTGCTGCAGGAATTGGGTCTAGGAACACATACTCTAAAGTCTTACCTAAAGGTTTTTTACCGATTAATAACCAACCAGGACTCACACATTTAATTGATTCAATAGAAAATGTTGAAGAAATAGTAATTGCTGTTGGCTCAAGAGGGGTAATTTATAAAGAATTTCTCCCACTTTTATATCCTGAAACAAAAGTTACTTTTGTCGATATAGAGAATTATGACGGGCCTGGATCAGGTCCTGGCCTCTCTCTTCTTAATTGTTCAAAACATTTAGATAGTGAATTTATATTATTACCAACTGATGCTTACATTAATGAAAAGCTAGAGGATTCATGGAAAAAAAACTGGATGGGAGTTTCAAGTGTCTCATCTACCAGGCTGTATTGTTTATTGCAGACTAATAAACAGGAGGGTGTAATAGAGATTTTTGATAAAAATCCTGATGCACCAATTGAATGTCTTGAAAATGGATTTAATGGAATAGCTTTTATTAAAGATGTAGATATATTTTTTGATTCACTTGAAAAAGATAAAAGCTTAATAGGTGGAGAAATACAAGTTTCGAATGGTTTTAGAAATTTGATGGAAAAAAACGATGGACCTGGACTTTCTATTAAGAGGATTGACTCATGGCATGATTTTGGTAGTAATGAGCAATATTTATCCCTTATAGAAAAATTCGAAAATCAAAATTTAATTAAAAATGATGAGTTTACATATATTTACAACAATAATGTTTACAAATATAATGTAGATGAACAAAAGACTAAAGATAAGGTAGATAGAGCCGTAGGTCTTAAAGATTTAGTCCCTAAAATTTTAAGTAACAGTAGTCATTTTTATTCTTATCCTTTCATCGAAGGCAATCTTTTGAGTGAAGAAAACGATTACGCAATATTTGATAATTTTCTACTTTTTTGTAAAAAGAAGGTTTTCAATAAGATTGATTTAAATGAAAATGAAACAAAAAACTTTAATAATGATTGCTTATCGTTTTATAAAGAAAAAACCATTCAGCGGGTTGAAATGTTATTAGAAAAAGAAGATATAGACAATGTAAGTTATGAAGTAAATGGAATTAAATGTAAGCCAATTATGAATTTACTTGATGATATAAACTGGGATTATTTATCTGAAGGAGTTCCTTATAATTTTCACGGAGACTTTCAACCTGAAAACATTATTCACAGTAATGGAAATTTTACATTAATTGATTGGAGAGAAAGATTTGGTACTTCATTAAATATTGGTGATATATATTATGATTTAGCAAAACTAAACCACGGCTTAATTTTAAATGGAGAAGTAGTTCGAAATAGTGGTTTTGATATTGATTTTGATGCTAATTCTGTAAGGATCGATTATTTAATAAGAAGTAACCTAATAAACTTAAAAGAATTATTTGATGAGTTCATAGTTTCATCTGATTTCGATATTAAAAAAGTAGAAATGTTAACTGCTTTAATATATTTAAATATATCACCTCTTTACGAAGGTGATTATTCTAGATTTTTATTTTTCCTAGGCTTATTTAAGTTACAACAATTATCATAGATTAAGTAAAGTTTATGAATATTGATATTGAAAAGTACATAAATATTTATCTTCAAGAAAAAAAAGATATTTTAGAAAATTACCCTGTTGAGAAAGTTGTTGAAGCCGTAGAGTTAGTTTTTGATTCTTATATGGAAGATAGAACAATATTCTCAATGGCTAATGGAGGAAATTCTGGAACATTAGATCATTTATATTGTGACTTTACACACCACCCATTTGTTTCAGAAGACAAACACAGCAGTATTGATGAGAATATAAAAAGATTAAATTATGTTAACCTATGTTCATCTCCTGCAGAATTAACTGGTCTTGTAAATGATTTTGGTGTAGAAGAAATGTACGTTGCTGCATTAAGGCCGAAAATTAAAGAGAAAGATTTAGTAATGGGATTTAGTGGAAGTGGTAATTCTAAAAACATAGTTAATGCATTTAAATTTGCTAGCTCTAAAGGAGCGAAAACTATTTCTATATCTAAAGGAGATGGAGGAGAGTCAGATAAGATTGCAGACGTTAGTATTATAATACCTGGTACTTCAAATTTTCCTGGTCAGGTCGGAGCAAATGACAATAATTTTCATTTTGAAGATGAAGTGCTATCTATAAATTCAATAATTGTAGGTTTATTGAAATTGAAAGTGGAACTAATTATAAATGGTAAATAAAGATTTTTCCGAAGACATAAATCTTTTAAAATATTACATTTGTAAAATGTGCCTTCTTGCACAATCAGGACATCCATCTTCGTCACTTTCTTGCTCAGACATTATTGGTACACTTTATTTTTCAATAATGGATGATAACGATAAGTTTATTTTGTCTAAAGGTCATGCTGCCCCAGCTTTATATTCTGCTCTAATGATTAAAAAGATAATCCCTAAAGAATATATAGATAAGTTAAGAGAAATAGACAGCCCTCTTCAAGGTCATCCTGACATCAGTAGACTTCCTGAGGCGAACATAACCTCTGGTGCTCTTGGTCAAGGTTTATCTTTTTCAATCGGACTTGCTTTATCTAAGAAAATTAAAAATGAGGAAGGCTATATTTATTGTGTAATTGGAGATGGGGAAGTACAAGAAGGACAGGTTTGGGAAGCAACAATGTTTGCAGGGAATAGAGATTTAAATAATTTAGTTGTTTTTCTTGATAACAATGGTGGTCAATCAGATGGAAAAGTTAATGAAATTATGCCTTTAGTACCAATTACTGATAAATGGGAATCCTTTGGCTGGCAGGTATCAAAAATTAATGGACACGATCATAATGAAATAATAAATGTTATAAGTAGTTATAAAAATGGAAAAAATAATAAACCTCTATTAATAGTTTCAGAAACCAAAAAAGGACATATCAGTGAAAACCTTACAATTTTAGATGGGATGCACGGAGGCTCGATGACTGATGAGATTCTTATTGAAGTTAAAGAAGAACTAGCTATTGGTGATGGAGTCTAAAAATGAAGGCAACAAGAGATTTTTTTGGTGAATATTTACTAGAAATTGCTGCTAAAGATGAATCAATAGTTGTTGTAAATTGTGATTTAGGTGAAGCAACAAGAACATTAGCTTTTAAAGAAATGTACCCAGAAAGATTTATAGAGTCAGGAATAGCTGAAGCAAATGCTATTTCAATAGCGGCAGGACTTTCAAAAAATGGCTTGAAACCTTTTGTTACAAGTTTTGGACATTTTTTGACTGGTAAATTTCTAGAAATATTTCAATCAATTGGTTTAAATAATTCGAATGTTGTACTTGTTGGAACACACGCTGGATTAGCTATAGGTAAAGATGGCCCCACTCAAATGGGGTTACGAGACATTGGTTTAATTAGATTGCTTCCAAATTTTTCTATTTATCAACCTTTTAATGAAACCCAGACAAAGCAAATAATGGATGAGATGATACAAAAAGATGGTCCAAAATACTTACGCTTAAATAGACAACCTCAAGAATTTTTTGATTATGAAGAGAATTTTAATTTTGGTTTCCATGATGAAATACTTAAGGGAGAAGAACTTTTGTTAATTACACAAGGAGCACCAACAGTCGAAGCGTTTCTTGCAACACAATCAATAGAAGACAAAAATGATATCGGCTTAATTAGTCTTTCATCAATGCCTGTTAATCATGAAAAACTAGCAGAAACAATTATCAATTACGAAAAAATCTTAATAATTGAAGATCATTATTCCCTAGGGGGCATTTCAGATTTAGTGGCTAGAGTAATTTCTGAAAATAATTTAAATGTTAACTTTAATACATTATCAGTAATTGATTACGGACAATCTGGAAGTCCAGAGGACTTGTATAAGAGATATAATTTAGACAAAGAAGGTATAGTCCAAAAAATTTATGAAATTTTAGAATCATAAAACAAACTATGAGATTTAACAACAAAACAAAACTTATAATATCTGTATCAAGTAATCCAACAAATTTTGGAGTGACAATTTATAACTACATATTTTCTAAGCTGAATTTAAATTATGTATATTTACCTTTCAAGTCTGAAGATGAGGAAAGTGTTATAAGTTCAATAAAAAATTTAGACATAATTGGTTGCAGTGTTTCATCACCGCTTAAGTCAAAAATGATTAAGTATATGGATAAATTAGATGAAAATACAAAACAACTTAAGAATCTTAATACTATAAAAAACTTCGATGGGGAGTTACATGGTTTTAATACAGATTACTTTGGATTTAAAAATCTAATTGAAAACTTAGATTTAGAAAGTGCATTAATTTATGGTAACGGATCAGTTGCTAAAACTATTTTAAAAGCCCTAAATGACTTAGGCGTAAAAGAAGTTTACTTGACTGGTAGAAATTCTGACAATATTAAAAAGTTTATAGAGGACAACTCAGTAAAAAACTATTCTAATCAAAGTATAGATTTGTTGATTAACGCAACACCAGCAGGTAGAGAAACAAACAAAGATGAAATATTTAAATATCTAGATTTCTGCAAAATGATTGTTGATTTAAATGTAACTAAACAAGATTCAACTTTAGTTCAAGAATCTCGAAAAAGAAACCTTAAGGTTTACAAGGGTTCAGAAATGTCTATCAATCAATTACGCGCACAGTTTCAAATTTATACAGATATTTTACCTGATGAAGAAGTGTTTCAAGAAGGGCTTCAATTATATTTTGAAACTTAATCCTTACCTAAGATTATTTTTTTTATTCTTTTTTTAAATCTAAAAATCATTATAGGTTTTAAATAACCTTTTCCTCGCAATTTAACCTGTATCAAAAAATATATAAAGTTTCTGTAGTATCCTTTTAAAAGTAATCTTATCCAATTATTTCCTATCTGATTTTTCATGAAAAATGAAACATCCACAACTCCTTCATTTGGATTCATCTGAGGAGTTTGACTTATAAAATCATAGTAACCAATTTCAACAACTTCCCCTCTGTAGGTAGCATCTTCCCATAACATATTTGGTACTACTAAAAATCTGTTCTCCCATGTATCTTTTGCTTTTTCAAAAAGAGTATCTGAGGCATCATTTGAGACAACAGTGTAAAAATCTTTTAAAGGGAGGCTAGGAGAGTCTCCATAAAGAGTCCAAATTAAACTCCTCATAAATGCATCATGTGATCCCCAGTGAAATTTCCATTCAATCAATGATTCAAACCAATTATTCATTGTTTGTGCTTTCGCTCCGAGAATCATGTCATCCATTTCAAGGAATCGAGTTCCATTTCTCAATTCGTTTGTTCCTATTACTTTATTCTCCTTAAGTGCCTGTAAAGCAATTTCATGTAATTTATTTAGGTCCCACCACATATCAGTTCTAATTTTTACTATATAGTCACAACCAAAATCATTAAGTTTTGAAATTCCTTCATAGCTAGTTTTTGCTTGTTTATAAACATTATTCCATTGGCGAGGTCCACTTAAAACCCCAATCTTTGCAGTAAATTCATCTTCATTCTCAAGGTAAATTACTTCATCAGCTTCAAAGGCAACATCAAGATATTTTTCGTCTTTCCAAGTTGATATAACAGTTTTAAAAAACAGATCTTTGGATTCCCTGCAAAGCCTTTGTACATTCTCAATACAGTCATAATGCTTCATGGCGTCTTTTTCTCTTGCAATTCTCAACGAGGAATAAGATATAGTTTTACCTGTTTTTCCATAGGATTCAAAAGGCCCTTGAATTACTAATCCAATTTTCATACTCATAACTCTACATAATAAATAAAAAATTATTTAACTTTTATTATTGATACTTAATAGTTTTATCTACATATAAAATAAAACATAGATGCTTGGAAAATATTTTGATAATAAAAGAATCGTGCTAGTTGGGCCTTCACCTCATTTAATACGAAAAAATTTAGGAAAATTTATAGACTCTTTCGATGTTGTAGTACGAGTTAACGAACTGGGTGTTATAGGAGAAATGAGAAAAGACTATGGCTCTAGAACAGATATATCATTTTTAACTTTGACTGATGAATCGTTACCAATTTATATGAAAATGAAAGAAGAAGTTAATTACGATCATTTAAAGGCAGTTGTATGCCCAGGGGATGAGTACAACTATAACCCAATAGCTCAATCAAGCAAAACACAAAATGTAAAAGAATATTTTAACTCTATCGATTTGAATGTTGATTTTTTTCATATTAAAACTCCAACTTTTGAAGAAAGATGTAAAATTTTTGAATGTTTCCCCACTACTGGTTCAGTTACAATTTATGAACTTTTAAACCATAATTACAAAGAACTTTATATTTGTGGTTTTTCATTTTACACCACAAAATTTAGATACTCACCAAAAGGAATGGAGTATTTTAGAATTCCAGAAAAGAATCAACATAAACATAACTTTAGAGCGCCGGGCCATAATATTAGACAAGAGATAAAAGTTTTAAAAAGTATTACCAAGAACAATTCAAAAATTAATGGGGACAAGTTGTTTAGGCGAATTATCTTAAGCAAAACGAATCTGTATTATGAAGTTCGGAGATTCATTATTTACAAATTAAACTTTGATAATTATAAAAATGTTATTAAAAAGTTATTAAGAAGATTAAAAAAATATTAACTTATACCAATCGAAACAAGTTCAATATCTTTATCATTAGTAATTATCCTCCAAGGATCTATAACAACACTTCCTTTAGGAAATTCATATTCTTTAAAAACGTCATGGTTAGTTCCAATAAAGAAAACTTTTGGTGAATCTTGTGAAAACTCTTCCTCATCAATAAATGGATCAAACATCTCTGCCTTATAATTTTTTTCTTTAAGTATTGAATTTAATAGATAAGAAGGACTTCCATTAATTAAATTAGTTTCTTTTTTAAAACTCTTTCCAAGAATTACTATTTCTAAACCTGTACTTTTTGAATAATCTATTGATAAATCAGCCAACCATTCTGTATGTTTTTCTCTACTAATCATTAAATTTTCATACCAATCATAACTTAGGTCAACTTCTCTAGAAAGCCATGATAAGGCAATATTATCTCTTGGATGACATCCACCTCCATCTCCCATGCCTCCATTTAGATATTTATCACTAATAAGCCTCTGGTTTGCTAACTTTAATGCACTCATTACATTGTCAGTATTTACATTATTTAGTTTATGGGACATTTCTGTGACAGTGTTTGCTAAGCAAATTTTCATTGTTATAAAAGTATTATACGAAACCTTAATTAACTCGGCTTCATCTATTGTGCACTCATACACTTCTTTATCATGAAGAGTTTTATAGAATTCTTTTAATTTTTTAGCTGCATCGGTATCGTCAATCCCTAAAAGAACAAATTCAGGATTTAAAAAATCATCTATTGTTGTTCCCATTGCTATAAAAAATGGATTATAAGATAATTTTATATATTTACTAAGAATAGGTTTTATCTGTTTTTCAATAGTTCCTGGAAGCACCGTAGAAATTATTACAACAATTCTTTCTTCTCCTATTTTTTCAATTTCATCAGAGATTTTCTTTACTCCATCAATCAGGAACTTATAATCAAAATCTACTCTTGTATCAGGCAATCTTGTAACACCATCATAAAGTGGGTCATGGGGGGTTTGAATTGGGACAAATATTATTTCGGAATTTTTAACTACTTCGTTAAGAGATAAAAATTCTATATTATGATTTTTTAAATACTTTTCAGAGTCTTTTTCTCTGTATGGTATTTCTCTTTTATCTAAATAATCTTTAATTTTTTTATCAACATCGTACCCAATGACTTTATGTTCGCTAACAGAATCAACAGCTAATGCACAAGGCAGTCCTAATTTTCCTAGTCCAACAAAACCAATATTCACAGTTATCCAATTATAGTTATTTATAGAATTACTTATTTGTAGGATATGAAAGAAAATATATTAATAATAATGATGGGATCATCGAGAGGTGGTAAATATGCACGAAAAACGCAAGAGAAATATTTAATCAAACACCTAAAAGCAGATGTCGCAATATGTTTCGGTGATGTGGATGACATACAAGATTCTTTTATTAATACTGCTAATTACAACTGGAATTTTAAAGATTATGATAATTGGCGAACATATTTTAATAATCATTATTCAGAAAATTTAATTAACAATTTAGAAAAAGGAAAAGATACTTACTTAATGGGTGGCATAGATTCTTATTCTGGTTCTGGGGCAATAATATTTGCTATTAGAGATATTCTATTAAGAAACCATATAGATATTATTGAAAAGTATGATCAAGTTATTTTAACCAGGTCTGATTACATTTATGTTGATTACCATCCAAAATTAAACAATAAAGAAATATGGGTAGTAGAAGGTGAAGATTATTTTGGTATTACTGACAGGCACTATGTTTTTCCAGGAAAAGAAGCTAAAAATATTTTAGGGATTTGTAATTATTTAGATAAAGAAAATATTTATAAAGAATGGAAAGAACCAAAAAATCCTGAAATTGTTCTACAGTCTTATTTTAAAAATATAAAAATATTCGATAAAATAAAAAGATTTCAAAGAACCCAAATGGTTGTTAAGAATTTAGCTGATTCCACTACTACTAGAGAAGGAGTAAAACTATTCTTTTTTAAAGACCTATATGCAAAGAAAGTTGGTGAATTTGAAGAATCTATGAAGAATTTAACTTTATTTCAACAGTTCACTTATCTTAATTTTCTTTTAAAAATTAATTACTATTTGTTTCAAGTAAGAAAATTAATCAACAACATTACCAAGAAGCTTTTGAATAAAAGGATTTTTACACAATAATTATTTATCAAAGTTTAACTATTTCTTTGCTAGGATAAGAAAAGTGACTAAGTTCAAACAAATATTTTCAGACATCATCTTTGTCTCCAGATTGACAAATGTAAATAAAAAGAAATTGAGGATTTTATTTTCTGTTTTACTTGCTAACTTTACTGTTTTTTTTGATATCATTGTAATTCTTGTATTTGCTTATTTAATTGAAGATTCAAATAATGAACCTGCAATTTATATCAAATTTATTATTGAAAATATATATTTACTTCCTTTTATCGTTATTTTGAGATTTTTATTTATTTACGTTGAGAGGATAAACATACAATCTTTACAGTTGCAGGTTGAAGAAAATTTAAGAGCTCATTTAATGAAAGAAGTATTTGAGAAAAGTAATTACTCAGTTGCTGATGCATATTTTTATGTTAACGAGTTAAGTAGAAATGTTTCTTATTTCTATGGCTCAATAGCTTCCTCGATGAATTATTTTTTACAAATTCTTGTTTACTCGCTTTATTTATTATTAACTAGTTTAAATATTGTAAGTTACTTTCTTGCTGGTGCAGTTATTTTATTTTTTCCAACTAGATATTTTTTGATAAAAGGAAGGGGATATATTCATGAAGCTTACGAAAATCAACATAAAGCATTAGAGAATATAGAAAAAGTTTTAGATAATATATATTTAATAAAAATTCTTTCAACAACTCAAAGAGAAATTAAAGAGTTTAAGTCGACATTAAGAAAATATTATTCCTCAGTATTAAATAATTTTAAGTATGGAGCTATAAACAACATTACACCAAACTTTGTAACAATATTTATTTTATCGATTTTGCTAGCTTTCTTTAACTTTGTTAAATTTATTACCCTTGAGTTTATTGGGATAATGTTACGTCTATTTCAAACTTTAGGGAACTTTAATAATACTCTAAACCTAGTAATTAATTCACACGTTCATCTTGAGAAGTTAAATTTACTTGAAAAGAATAAAGTAAAACAAAAAGAGAATATTGTTATTACAAATTTTGATCCAGACAACAAAATAGCAATAAAGCTTGAAAATGTATCCTTTAAATACTTTGGTAGTGAGTCCTATTTATTTGAAGAAATAGATCTAGAAATACTTAAAGATAAACATACAGTAATTACTGGAGATAATGGTTCAGGAAAATCAACTTTATTAGGTTTGATTTCAGGAATTTTAATCCCTGATAAAGGAACTGTTACGATTTCAAGTAACAAATTAGCCTACGTTGGGGCGACCCCATTAATTATTAATGGAACATTGAGAGAAAATTTTACTTATGGAAGTAAAGACACTATTTCTGATAAAGAAATGATTTCACTTGCTGAGTCATATAAGCTTTTTGCTAATAATTTAGAATTAAATTTGGATTCCAGTGTTTCAAATAAATCACTATCTTCTGGGCAAATGCAAAAAATTTCATTCATTAGGGCTATGTTGTCAAACCCTGATATTTTGATTTTAGATGAGTCAACATCAAATCTCGATTTTGACTCAAAGAATATAATTAAATCACAATTAGAAAATTTAAATTTAACAATAATAAATTCAACTCACAACACAGAGGAAATAGATTTTGATATAAGGTTAAATGTGGATATTGATAAAAATTCTAGAGTTTTAAGAACTATTAATTAAAATGTAATCTTTATATTCTTCCTCTACAATTTTTTCAAGTAAATAATATTTATTAATAAAACTAATTCCATTATTTGACAGATAACTCCACTTCTTATGATCATTCTCAAGATTTTCCAATAATAATTTTAGATTTGTATCCTCATTAATAATTATTCCATTAAAATCATTTTCAATAATTTCAACTACGTTCGAGTTTTCTACTGCTATAACGACACACCCGCTTGCCATAGCTTCCAAAATTGCTTTAGGGTTCCCCTCAAATAAAGATGTAGAAATAAAAAATTTGTAACTTTTAAGTATGTTTAATAAGTCTTTGTTCCGAATTGGATTGTGAATTTCTAGTTTAACATTTTTAACTTTTGACTCATAAATTAGATCTTCTTTTAAAGATCCTTCTCCAAAAATATCTATTTTATATTCTGAATTTTCAAAATAAGATATTAGCTGATTAAAATTTTTTTGAGTTTCCAATCTTCCTACAGATATAACATTATTTTTATTTCTATTATTAAAACTATATGATTCATTTTCACTTACCCAATTTGGACGTATTTTAATTTTTTTCGAATTTTTTTTAGAAAATTTAGTTAGAAATTTTAGATCACCTCTAGAAGAGACTAAATAAATATCGGCATAAATTAGTGACAATCTTGTTAGTATTGAATATAAAATTATCTTGTAAAATTCCTTCTTGTTTTTTTTACTAAAAGTTAGTAAGTCATATCCAGTTCTAATAATTAGAGGTTTTTTATAGATAACCTTAGCTATTATTGCAATCCATGATCCTAGAAGTTGGTTAGTTTTGATTAAAGAGGAGTCTTGGATTATTGATTTAATTTTAAATGGAATGGTTAATGATTGAAAAAATCTTAAAAACTTATTTCTTTTGTAGCTTATATATTCATATACGGGTTCAACTTTAATGAAAGGTAAATCAATTATTTTAGTGTCTCTTGAGTCGCCAAAGGTAATAAAAGTGAAAAAAATATCATACTTTTCATGAAGTTTTTTATAGAATTTAATTTCTCTGTCTAATAATCCACTTTTTTCCCAATCTTTTAGTGAAATATCATATGTAAAGAATAAAATTATATTCATGGGGTTAATATTAACTTAATGAAAATGATTTCTTTCTATAAATTCTGTGTTTCAAAGTGAAGAAAATACTAATTTTACATACTCAATACCAGGTCCAGGGAGGAGAAGACATAGCTGTAGAAAATGAAGTGAACTTCTTAAGCGAGTCTTATGATATTGAGAGAGTAACATTTTCAAATAAAATTGAAAATTATTTTTCACAGACAATTAGTTTTGTAAGAAATAATAATTCTGAAAGTATAGAAACTTTAAATAATAGATTAGATAGTTTTAAACCTGACACAGTATATATTCATAACACTTGGTTTAAAGCCTCACTAGGCATTTTTAATTTGTTAAAAGATAAACAAATAAAGCCATTATTAAAACTTCATAATTTTAGATATGACTGTACCAAATCACATCGTTTATCAGTTCATTTGAATAATAACAACCCTTGTAAAGCTTGCGGGTTAACTGCCAAGTCTTCAAATTTATATAATAAGTATTATGAAGATTCATACTCTAAATCTTTTTTTATTAATAAATATGGAAAAAAATATTTTAAAATTTTAAATAATTATGATCTTAATTTAATTGTTTTAACAAATTTTCATAAGCAGTACATAAAAGAAGTTAACTTGATCGACCAAAAGATATCAGTAATTCCTAATGTTATTGACATAACTGATGTTAAAAAGGAAGAAAACAAAAAAAGGTACATGATTTATGCTGGAAGAATTTCAAAAGAGAAAGGAGTGGAGGAGCTAATTACAAGCTTTATTAATTGCAACTTTTCAGATGTTAATTTAAAAATAGTAGGTAGTGGACCTCTGTTGGAATATTTAAAGAATACATATAAAAATGAAAAAATTCAATTTATGAATTCACTACCAAACAATGAAGTTTTAAGATTAATAAATAATTCAATAGCAGTCGTAACTGCCACTAAACTTCACGAAGGACAGCCTACTTTACTTTGTGAGGCTTCAGCAATGGGAATTCCTTCAATTTTTCCAAAGTCTGGTGGAATTTCTGAGTTCTTCCCCAAAGATTATTTATTTTCATTCAATCAGTTTGATTACAAAGATTTAGAAAAAAAATTAAATTTAGTTATAAATTCCAATAATCTTGAGAAAATTGGAACTGAAAATAAAAAATATATCAATAAGTATTTAAATAAAAAAAGTCTACTGAGTAAATTTGAGGAATTAATCAATGAGTAAAGGGCCCTTAGTATCAATTATTATGAGTGTTTATAATGGAGAATCTTCATTAAGCAAATCAATTAACAGCATGACAATTCAGACTTATAAAAATATGGAAATTTTAATTATGGATGATGGCTCAACTGATAATTCACATAAAATTCTTGAAGAATCTGCAAATGCAGACAAAAGAATAAAAGTATTTCAAAATACAGAAAATATTGGCCTTACTAAATCATTAAATTTACTTATAGAGGAAACAAAAGGAGATTTTATTGCGAGACAAGATGCTGACGATACAAGCAATCAATATAGAATTGAAAAACAGTTAGATTTTATGAAAATTAATGGTTTAGATGCTTCAACTACTAGGGCAAAAATTATTGGAAGAAACAAGATAATACCCAATATTTCTTATTTTCTCCCAAAAAAATTAGTAATGAAATATAAAAATCCATACATTCACGGTTCTCTTGTCATAAAAAAATCAACATTAGAAAAACATAATAATTATGATGAAAAATTTTATTATGCACAAGATTACAAACTAATGTCAGAGCTACATAAAAATAATACTCGAATAGGGATTATTAAAGAGCCTCTTTACTATTTAAATATGAAAAATAATATATCAGAAAAATACTATCAAGAACAACAACACTATGCAAGATGTGTGCGCCTAGGTATTGAGCCAAATTTGTTAAAGAACAAGTAGAATAATAAATCAAACTTTTTACAAAATTAAAGTTATTTAATATATCATTAATATATAAAGAATGAAAAATAAATTATCTTCTCACCATGTATACCTTAACAAAGTAAATGAAAACTGGATAGTAGATAGGACAAGAAGAGAGTGGTATGAAAATAATGACGCTAATAGCACCAAATACCTATTTAACTCAAATACAGTATGGTTAATAGCTTCATGGAATTGGAAAAATGTTAATACTAAACATTTGTCAGAGAAAAAAACTCTTTGTTCTATTTATCATATAGATGAGGATAAGTTTGATAATATAGAAGAAAGTCTATTTTTTGAAAGAGATAAATATGTTGATGAGTATCACGTTATTTCACAAAAAACAAAAAATCAAGTTTCTCAACTAACTGATAAAAAAATAACAAGTATTCCATTTTGGGTAAATAAAAATATTTGGTTTGAAATAAATGATAAACAAAAATTATTTGATAAATTTAAATTTGATAAAGAAGATTATTTTATTGGTTCATTTCAGCGTGACTCAGAAGGAAATAATGTATCAAAACCAAAACTTTCTAAAGGACCAGACAGGTTTATAGAGATTGTAAAAGAATTAAATAGATCTCAAAATGTACACGTTGTTCTAACTGGAAGAAAAAGAGATTATTTAATAAATGAATTAACAAAAAATAAAATTAAATATTCTTACTTTGAGATGACTACTTTTGAAACGATTAATCAACTCTATAATTGTTTAGATTTGTATATAGTTTCATCTAGATATGAAGGAGGCCCTCAATCGATTTTAGAATGTGGAGTAACAAAAACTCCTATAATATCTACAGATGTTGGAGTAGCCTCAGAAATCTTAGCTCCTGAATCAATATTTAATATGGATAACTTTTTACAAGCAAAACCAAATATTGAACATGCATATACAGAATCCAGTAAATTTGAAATGAAAAAAGTATTTATGCTTTATAATAAAATGTTGCAAAATTTGTATGAAAATTAGCATAGGAACAAACATCAAAGAAGGCCCATGGGGAGGAGGTAATTTATTTGCAATAAATTTGAAAAATTATTTAGAAAGCAACAATCATGAAGTTGTAAACCATTTATATCACAATGATATAGATATTATATTATTGACTGAACCGAGAAAAACCTCTGAATCATCAGCATTTACACACATAGATGTAAAAAGATATTTAAAATATGTAAATTTTAAAACGATAGTTGTCCACAGGTTAAATGAATGTGACGAAAGAAAGAGTACGAATTTTGTTAATGACTATTTGATTGAAGCTAATAAAGTTGGCGATCAAAGTGTTTTTGTGAGTGAATGGCTGAAAAAATTATTTATTGATCAAGGAATAAAATCAGAAAACAATGCAGTTATTTATGGAGGTGCAAACTCAGAAATATTTAATTCTAATAATTTTTATTCTTGGGCTGGAGTAGGGAAAATAAAATTAGTAACTCATCATTGGGGAGCAAATTGGAATAAAGGCTTTGAAACATATAGTTATTTAGATGAATTATTAGATAGAAAAGAATGGAGTGATAAGTTTGAGTTCACTTATATTGGTAATTTACCAAAAGATTTTAATTTCAAGAATACAAAAGTAGTTGATCCACTATCAGGAAAAGATTTAGCTAACGAAATTAAAAAAAACCACCTTTACATAACAGGGTCATTGAATGAACCATCAGGGAACCATCATATTGAAGCTGCACAGTGCGGATTACCCATTTTATATTTAAATAGTGGAGGTACTCCTGAATATTGTAATGATTATGGAATAGAATTTAATATATCAAACTTAGAAGAAAAATTAGATGAAATGATTAATAATTACAAAACTTACTCTGAAAAAATGATTTATTATTCTTTTAACTCAGAAAGAATGTGTGATGAATATTTCAAACTATTTACAGACTTAATAAACGATAAAGAACAAGTCTTAGAAAAAAGAAAACTTAAGAATAAAAGCAACACAATATTAAAAAATATATATTTAATTACAAGAAAAATCTCTGAAATATTTAGTAACTAACTAAATAAAATATTTTTTAATTTAATGTTGAAAGTGTCTAAGTCATAATGGTCTTCAATATTTTTTCGACCATTAATAGATAAATTAGTATAAAAATTTTGATCACTTAAACATTGATTAATTTTATCTTTCCATAATTTGATTTCATTTTTTTCAACAAAAATAATATCTTTTTCATCGTTAAATAATTTTGGTTCCCAGAAGCCTTCTGTTTTTGTAATAATTACAGGGGTACCACAACTAATTGACTGTAAAGCGACACTTTGGCCAGAAGGCTGCAAGCTTTCTTTGAGAGGGATTAACGTCAAAGAAGACTCATGATAAAGTTTTTTAATTTCACTGTCAGTCAATGTTTCTTCATTCCACTTTCCATAAATTAGACGTACATTGTCGCTTTCCAATTCTTTTTTTTGAATTTTTGAAGAGACAATAGTAAATTCATAATTATTCATTTCTTTTGCTAAATTTATGATAAATTTATAATCTCTATTGCCATCATTACCTATGAATAAAATCTTATTATTTTGTTTAAATATTTTTTTTGATTCCCAAAATTTTGTATCAACTGGAAAAGGTATAAAGTAAGATTTCAATCCAAGTCTAGAATGTTTCTTTCTTACATATTCGAACTCTCCTCTACTTAAAAAAAGCAATTTATCTGTAAGAAACATGAAAATAAGAATATTTATTTTTCTTAACGTGTTTTTTATTATATTCTTATGCACTACATCAAATAAACCCATTATAAAAACTGCATTTTTTGATCTTCTAAATTTATTAATTATTAGAAACGGAAATGAAGAAAATCCAAGCCTTTGATTTGTCATTACAATCAGATCAGATTTAAGAAAAAGACTGAAATTATTTTTATTAATAATATATTGCATATAAAAAGGTAAACCACTTATTTTTTCAAGAAGTTTTGAAAAATTAAACAACAGACCAGAATCCTTTGAAAAATCAAATTCAATTATTTTATTTTCTTTAAAAAAAGTTTTAATGTAATTAAATCCATAAAAAAACTCTTTAGGATAGTTTTCTTTATCGTAACGATGCATTCGGCCGCTGTAATAAATATAAGTTAATTGATTTTTTTTCATCTGTTACTTTATAAGAATAATAATATTTATACACATATACTATATGAAGAAGAATTACTAAATTTATATTATGAAGTTAACTAAAGATATAATAGGATTAAGCCCCTTATTTTTTATAGGTGTATTGCTTGTCTTCAATAGGCCTTTCGTTGGGATTCGTTTATTTGGATTAAGAATCGGAGAGTTGATCATTGGAGGAGGTTTATTCGTTTCATTAATTGTTCTAATTTTTTTTATAGGTGCTAAAAGATACTTAAATTTTTTTGAATCCTATTCATCAAAACTTTCCTTTGTTTTTATTATTATAACTTTTTTGATAAGTGTATTTATACTTTACGATACAGATATATTTTCCACCTATACATTCAAGATTAGTTCTTATATATGGACTACAAGTTATATATTTGTTGGTGCATATTTATTAAATAACCAAGACTTACTTAGAAAATACAAAACGGTAATTCTTCCACTCTTTCTTTTTGTGCCTATTGCTCACTACATTTTGTCAACGGGGTATTATCCAAATTTTATTATTGATATATTTAAAAAATATTCTGATAAATTTCAATTTACTAAAGCCTCGGATATTATGCTATCTTTACTGATAGCCAATATATTAAATTATAAACTTACTGTTAGTAAGTATTTTAAATTTTCTTACATGCTTTTTTCTGTTTGCTTACTAAGTCCTTTGCTTTTACTTATGAGTAGGGGTGCTTTTATATCTACCATAGCTTTTGCAATTATATCCTTATATTACTTCAGACATTATATTGCTGGCCATATTAAGAAAGTGATTTATATGAGCATCTTCAGTTTTTTCGTGTTAATTTTATCAATTTATAATGTTAATGATGTTGATTACAGCTTTAATGTAAATTTTGGTGGAAATATAGTAACCGAAGGAGATCTTTCTTTATCATCAAATCTTGAAAGGATAGTAAAGAAAGACGAGCAAAGGAAAGCCTTCTTGTCTTTGTACTTTGAAAATGGAAGGCTTGTATCTCATGATAATACAACAAATTGGCGACTAGATATTTGGCAAGATGCTGTAGAAGACATGAATAACAAAAATCTCATCATGAAAGGTTACGGATATAATGAAATTCTTCCTGTAATGACTGATCCAAGTGCTCCTGGTAGGTTGGGTAGAGATGGATTAAATGAACATGTTCATAATTATTTTGTAAATATATTTGCCAGAGGGGGAGTATTTCAATTTTTGTTATTTCTTACATTTCACTTAAGCATTATTCTCTATTGGAACCGTAAATATTTAAACTATACAATTTTATTATTTATGGTTCCTTCTCTTTTGGCAGCTTCATTAGATATGAGCATGGAGGGTGTGCAATATCCAATAGTTTATTATCTATTTCTCGGTTATCTTTTATCAACACAACAAAAATCTAAAATTATAAATTTTTGAACAAAAAAACTAAAATTTATTTAATATAGATACATATGTCTTCTGCTTTTATAACAGGAATTACAGGTCAAGATGGATATTACTTGGCCAAACTTTTATTGGATAAGGGTTATAAAGTACATGGAACAATTAGAAGATCTTCGACTTTTAATACTTCTAGAATAGAAGAGTTAATTTCTGAAAATAGTGAAACAGATAATTTAAATTTATATTATTCAGATTTACTAGATTCTTCTTCCTTGAACAACTTAATTACCAAAATTAAACCTGATGAAGTATATAATCTTGCTGCACAATCCCATGTTGCAGTTTCTTTTCAAAATCCAGTTTTTACTTCTCAAACTGGGACACTTGGTTCTATATCAATCCTGGAAGCTCTAAGGTCTGTTGATTATAATATTAAGTTTTACCAAGCCTCGTCATCAGAAATGTACGGAGGGGCTTTAAAAGAAAGTCTAAATGAAGACTCTCCATTTGAACCAAAAAGTCCCTACGCAGCATCAAAGGTGTTTGCCCATAATATTACAAAAATTTATAGAGAGTCATATGGTCTATTTGGTGTAAATGGAATTTTATTTAATCATGAATCACCATATAGAGGAGAGACTTTTGTTACAAGAAAGATAACCAGAGCAGTCGGAAGAATAGCTCTCAATCTTCAATCAAAACTAACATTAGGAAATTTAGATGCTTGTAGAGACTGGGGTTTTGCTGGTGACTACGTAGAAGCAATGTGGAAAATGATGCAGCATGATTTACCTTCAGACTGGGTTGTCGCAACTGGACAGACTCAGTCTGTTAAAGAGTTTGCAAAACTAGCGTTTGATCATGTCAATTTAAATTGGGAAGACTATGTTGTAACTTCTGAAAAATATTTTAGACCAAACGAAGTAGAGCATCTTCTTGGAGATGCATCAAAAGCTAAAAAAGAACTTGGATGGACCCCAAAAACATCTTTCAATGATCTAGTTAAAATGATGGTTGATTTTGATTTGAACTTAGCAAAAAGAGAACAAGTATTACTTAAAGAGAACCTAATAAAACCAACATGGGAAAATCCTATTTAGCTATTTTCTTATATTTTTATAGTTTTTTTCAAACCACTTAAAAGTTGACTCCAAACCTTCATCTAAATTAATATTACTTTTCCAACCTAGATTATTAATTAATGATGAGTCGAGCAATTTTCTTGGATTTCCGTCAGGTTTTGTATGGTCAAATTCTAGATCTCCCTCAAAGTCAATTAGGTTTTTTATTTTTGCACTAAGGTCTTTAATTGAGATTTCTTCACCGGAGCCAACATTTAAAAGGTCATTATCAATATCATTTGAAATTACAAATTCAATTGCTGAAGAAAGGTCATCAACGTACAAAAACTCTCTCAACGGGTTTCCAGTTCCCCAAATTTTAAATGTGTCTTCATTTTTGGTTTTGCTTTCATACATTCTAGAAATTAGTCCTGGAATTACATGGCTGTCTAAGGAAGAGAAATTATCATTAGGTCCATATAAATTTGTCGGCATAAGATTAATTACTTTTTTACCATATTGTTCTTTTAAACTCATACCAAGCTCTATTGCTGTTAGTTTTGCCATTGCATAAGGCGAGTTCGTCGGTTCTAGTGTTCCAGTCATATAAGATTCTTCTTTAATTGGATCTGTAGCATTAAGTGGATATATACAACTCGAACCAAGATTTATAATTGACACAGAGGGCAAGCTTACAGACGCTTCGAGTACATTGATATTAATTTTAAGATTTTCCAACAAGAACTCTGCTCTTTTTGTGTTGTTTGCATAAATCCCTCCAACTTTTGCTGCAGCGTTTATTAATATATCTGGACTAGTGTCAGATAATAATTTTTTTGTTTCATCAAAAGAAAAAAGATCTGTATCTCTTCTTGTAGAACCTATTACTTCAAATTCTTTATTTGTTTGTGGTAAAAATCTTAAAAGAGAGCTGCCTACTAAACCGTTGCTACCAAGTACTAATATTTTAATAAATACTCCTTAATATATGGAATTATAAACTTTTAATACCTTTAGATAATAGAAAAACTAAATAAATAATCGTATTTGGTAAATATAGATTAATTAGACTTTATAGAAATAAAAGCATATAAAATGAAGAGGAAGTGTATAACAATCTAATTGAAAACTTAACAGAATTTATTCAAACTCTTGAAAATCCAGAAAAAAAATATCACTACTTTCCAGTTCTTTTAGGGGCAACGCCTAAAGGAAAAAAAGTTGAATTAGGTTTTACTTGCTATGCAATGAAATGTTATTTCATGCTTAATAAATGGGAAAAATTAAATCTTGAAGTAAAAGAAGATTGGGTAAGTTATATCAATTCATTTCAATCAAGAAATAAAAAATTTCCAGATAGTTCATATATAGACAATGTTGTATTAGATGATTATGAAAGTTTTAATTTAAAAAAGGGATTAAAAAACTTTATTAAGTTTTCAGCTAATACCATGGGAGTTAAAAGCTATGAATTAGAAAAGCAAAAGCTTAATAAAACAATTGTTGCAGAAACAAAACAAGCAATTTCCACACTTTATATGGTTGAGAACAAAAATCAATTCCCATATTTAGATTTTCCTAAAAAAGAAGAAGATATTAATAAGTATTTAAATACATTTGATTGGAATAGGCCTTGGAATGCGGGAGCCCAGTTTGCATCACTTTGTGTGTTTGTAAGCACACAACTTACTGGAGATGAAAGAATTCGTGTAATAAATTTCCTTGAAAAATTTATTAATAATAAGGTTGATAAAGAAAGTGGTTTGTATTTTGAAAACAAGTTACCAAATTCCGTTGAGTCAATAAATGGCGCTATGAAAGTTTTAACTGGATTTGAATGGTTAGAATCAAAAATTCATTATCCAGAAAAAATTATCGATTATTGTTTAAAACAAGAACCAAACAATGAAGGTTGTGACTTAGTTGATATAGTTTACGTTCTAAATAGATGTGGAAAACAGACAGACTATAAAAAAGTTGAAATTATTGATTATTTAAATTTTGTTGAAACAATGATTATGAAACACTACATAAAAGAAGATGGTGGTTTTTCATATTTTATAGGAAAAAGTCAGACTTATTATTACGGTGTTAAGATATCTAACGGCTTTCCTAAAGCTGATATTCATGGAACAACATTATTAATTTGGGCTTTATCACTAATTGATGATTTTAGAACTGATGGCCAAAGCGTTTTTAATATAATTAAAGCGTAACGACAAGGGAGTGGTTTATGTTAAATTTTTTATATTGCTTTGACAAAAATTATAATATTCAAGCTGCGGTTTCAATTTACTCATTGTTAGAAAAATTAGATGAAAAGATAAACCTATATATTATTCACCAGAATTGTAATGAATTAAATTTACCAAAAAAAATAAAAGACCATAGAAATATTAATTCTCTAAATTTATATGATTTTAAAAATAATAATTTCATTTTTCCTAAAGTTGAAGGAGCCCATGTTTCAGAGGCAACTTACTATAGATTTTTTATAGAAGAACATTTACCAAGCTCTTTAGATTACATCACATATATGGATGCAGATATAGTTACAATAAATAATCCTCAACAAATAATAGAAGACCATATAAAGGAACTTAATAAATCTAATTATCTTATCTCTGTTAGTTCAGAACTACAATCTCAAAACGAGTCTTTAAAGTTGGAAAATTCTAAATATTTTAATGCGGGAGTAATGTTGATTGATTATAAAAAGTGGACAAATAAAAATATGTTAAAAAATTTAATAGATATTACTAAAAACAGAAAAGAAGATTTAGTTTTTTGGGATCAAGACGTTCTTAATATTTATTTTGATGGAGAGTATTTGGAACTCTCAAAATATTTAAACTACAAGCTAGATTCCTCACCTTATCAAGAAAAAGAAAAGATTGTACTTAATAACGAAGTGAGGCTTATTCATTATTCTGGTAAATTTAAACCCTGGTCTCTTAAAGGAATTGAAAATAATTTTTCAATTTTCTATCAGGAAATATTTAGATCTTTATTTTCTTCTAAGTATCATCTCGCTGATAATTGGAAAGTAAACACATTAAAAGACTTTACTAAAATTATATTTTCTGGAAGAATTTTTAAAATTTCCTACCCTATATCATTGATAGCTACTGCTATTAAATTTTTAATTAGTAAAAGAAAATGAAAATATCTAAAGTAATAATTACCTCAACAGTTGATAAAAATTATCTTGATTATTGGCCATTAGTGAAACAATCATGGGAAAATTTAAATATTGAACCAGTTCTTTTTGTAATAACTAAAGATAATATAGAAATTCAAAGCAACAGTTATTTTATTGATAAATTAAATCCTGTATTTGTCGCTCAAAATTTAAGATTATTAATACCTGCTCTTTATCCAGATGAAGTCTGTTTATTATCAGATATTGATATGATGCCTTTATCCAAGAAGTATTTTCAGGACTCTATTTCTGAATTATCCGAAAATAGCTTTGTTGTATATAGGTCAGACGCAACTCCAGATAATATGCTTCCAATTTGTTGGAATGCTGCCTTAGGAAGCACTTGGGGTGAAATATTTTCTATTAAAAACAAAGAAGATATTGATGAAACCTTAAAAAAGTGGTACCCAAAAAAATATAAACCCTATAAAAAAAATTGGTATATTGATCAAATAAAGTTAAGAGAATATTTAAATGCTTTTGAAATAAACAATAGTGAAAGAGTTAAGTATTTTGCAGATAATGACTTGGGATTTGGAAGATTAAATAGAGATACTCTTCATGATGATTTTGAAGAATATAATAAGCAAAAAGAAGCATATGTTGATTTTCATATGCCCAGACCATTTTTAGAAAATGAAGAATTAATAAATCAAGTATT
>CENF01053677.1_pt1 | contig 34562 bp, 35 predicted proteins | sample 361291 | NCBI WGS metagenome assembly CENF01 (sample SAMEA2619399, study PRJEB7988) | marine metagenome | isolation source: saline water (ENVO:00002010), including | reverse complement strand
GGGAGATTAGCTCAGTCTGGCAGAGCACTTGCTCGACAAGCAAGGGGCCACAAGTTCAAATCTTGTATCTCCCACAAAATATGAATAAAGAAACAAGATCTGCGATAACGTCAATAGTTTTTCTATGTTGTATATACCTACTTTCATTTTTAGGATCTAATATAACATCAACAATATTTTCAATAAATAGCTTTATATTTTTATTAATTTTATCCGTATTAATTCAAATCATATTTTTTGTTCCTTCATTTATTCTTAAAACAGAAAAATTATATGATCTCATAGGTAGTTCGACATATATAGTTGTGATAACATTTGCGTATTTTTCTCTTTCTGATAAAACAATTACAGATACAATATTATTTTTATTCGTTTTAGTTTGGGGCATCAGACTTGGAACATATTTATTTAAGAGAATAAGTAGAGATAAAGAAGATGTACGTTTTGAAAAAGCAAAAAAAAAGTTTTTCTGGTTTTTACAATATTGGATGGGACAAGCTTTATGGGTTTCGATTACTTCATGCGCTGCTGTAATATCAATTTTACAAAATGAAAATGATTATTTAAATATTTACGTAATAATAGGAGTTTTAATCTGGATAATTGGATTTAGTATAGAAGTAATATCAGATTTTCAAAAAAGTAAATTTAAAAAAACTGAAAATACAACTAAAACATTTATTTCAAATGGTTTATGGTCAAAATCAAGACACCCTAATTACTTTGGAGAAATTACTCTTTGGGTAGGAATATATGTTATATCTTTTTCATCATTTTCTGATATAGAATATTTAACTCTTATTTCACCACTTTTTGTATATATTCTTCTTACAAGGATGAGTGGAGTTAATATGCTTGAAAAAATTGCTGATGAAAGATATGGACATTTATCTGAATATGTTGAATATAAAAAAAATACTCCTGTTTTATTTTTAAAAATATGGAAATGATGAAAAAATTATGTCTTACTATATAAAATTCATATAATATATAACAAAATTTGGATCTCAAAACGATTAGAAAGTACTATTTGGACTTCGATAATTGCTTTTTCTTTATAAAAATATATAAAAAATCCGACATTTTATATTAAAAAAAGATAGATTTATATTAATAGATGTTTTCTGTCTTGCGATTTCTGGAGGGGGAACATGTTGAGTAAAGAGGCTATTAAAGCCAAAAACAAATATAAAAAATTAGGTTCTATGATTTCATGGTTAGTTGTTGAGCCTTGGAAACCAAAAATGTGGAAAGTTAAAATGCAGAGACTTAACTTTGACTATATTGTTGGATTAAATCCAAAATCTAAAGGCCATAAAAAAGAAAAGTTAACACTAGCAGGTTTGGATACGTGGAAGATTACAACTCCAAACTCTGATCCTGAAAAGATACTTTTATATTTTCATGGTGGGGCGTATCAGGTTGGAAGCCCGAAAGGTTATTATCCAATGCTTACTCATTTAGCAAGAGAGACTGGTTTTACTATTTATATACCGGACTATAGGCTTGCGCCAGAACATTACTATCCTGCACAATTAGAAGATGGTGTTGCTACATATGAAGCATTGATAAATGATCTTGGATATTCACCAGATCAAATTGCCTTTGGTGGAGACTCGGCTGGTGGAAATATGTCTCTTGTCACCATCTTGAAGTTGAAAGAAGAGGGAAAGCAACTTCCAGGTGCAGTAATATGCATATCTCCATGGGCAGATCCTGAAGGAACTGGAGAATCCTATAATCGAGAAATGGCAGAAAAAGATCTACTAATTGGACCTATTTTTAAAAGAATGTGGGATGACTATAACCTTAATGGATTCGGCGGATACTTTGTAAAAGAGGAAGACTTAGATTCAGAAAACCCATATATATGTCCTATAAAAGGTGACTATACAAATAGTCCTCCAATAATGATTCATGTTGGTGGTGATGAGTTACTACTTTCAGACTCTAGAACTTTGAAGGATGCCTTAGAGCGTGATGGCGTAGAACATGAATATAAAGAGTGGAAGGATTTATGGCATGTATTTCAAATAGAAGCAGTACTGCCTGAATCAATAGAGTCTTTTAAAATGTTTGGGAATTTCTTAAATAAACATATTGGTGTAAAAGTTTAAGCTAACTTAATAAAATTCTTATAGAAAGAATAATAGAAATAAAAACTATTATTGGTCTAACAAACTTCTCGCCGTTTGTTATGGCAAGCTTTGAACCAAGATATGCTCCAAGTATTTGAGCAACAGCCATTATTAATCCCAATTGCCAGATTATGTAACCTTTATATGAAAATACTAAGAATGAAGCAAAATTTGAAGAAAAATTTAATAATTTTGTAGCAGCAGTTGCTTCCATTAAATTTCTTTTTTTAAAAATTAGAAAAGTTATTACAAAAAAAGTACCAGTTCCAGGACCAAAAAAACCATCATAAAATCCTATGAATAAAATAAATGGAATAAATAAAATAGAGAATAAATTATTAGGTACTTTTTGAGTGTTCTTATTAAATATTATAAATATAGCCGCAGATATTAAAAGTATTGGAATTATATTGTTAAGAAGTTCATTTGACAGTTGACTTACAAGAAGTGTTCCAATAATTGAACCAAAAAAAGAAAGCAAAATTAATAATTTTATATTTTTTTCTTTAAGTAGATCATTTTTATAATAATTTATTGATGAAGTGGCTGTTCCAAAGCAAGATTGTAATTTGTTAGTTCCAAGGGCTGTTAGTGGATTCATACCTAAAAGTAACATTGTAGGTACCACTAATAAACCTCCGCCACCTGCGATAGCATCAATAGCAGATGCTAATAATGCAACAGAAAATAATATAATATAAATAGTTGTATCGTCATATATTAAATTCATTCGATAAAATCCTGTAGAACTATATACATATTTGTTTGATAATAACGATTAATTAGGAATAATGATACAAATAGTAATCTCAAGAACAATACAAGGATTGCTGTCTGGTATTGGCATAAGTACTATATTATTTGAAGAAGATGAATGTATCATATCTACTTGTTAAAAATACTGACAAATATAAATCTTATAATAAAATAAAAACATTTAATATAAAGGGTTATTAAAAAGTAATTATTTAAAATATAAATATGAATTACTTTTCAGCTATAGATCAAGGAACAACAAGTACCAGGTTTATAGTTTTTGATGAAGACGGACATGTAATTGATCAACATCAAGAAGAATTCACTCAATATTTGCCTGATCAATATAGTGTTGAGCACAACCCAGAGGAAATATGGAACAGTGTAGTTAATTGTATAAATTCCGTATTAACAAGAGTTGATGTTAAGAAGATAATATCTGTAGGTATAACTAATCAACGTGAAACTACAATTGCATGGTCTAAGTCAACTGGCAAACCTCTTTATAATGCTTTAGTTTGGCAAGATACAAGAACCCAAGATATTTGTAATGAAATTATAAATAATAATGAATTAGAACAAGAATTTAAAAAAACAGGGTTACCAATAGCAACATATTTTTCATTAAGCAAAATAATATGGTTAATGAAAAATGTTCCAGACGTTAAAAAGTCATTAGAAAATAATGATGTAATATTTGGAACAGTTGATTCTTGGCTGATATATAAACTTAATGAATCATTACAAACTGATGTTACAAACGCAAGTCGTACTTTATTATTTGATCTAGAGTCCTTAAATTGGAATGAAAGAATATTGAATGAATATAATATTCCAATTGATTCTTTACCTGAAATAAAACCTTCATTAAGTAATTTTGGTAACTGTAAGAATATATTAAATAATGTGCCAATAACAGCTGTACTTGGAGACCAACAAGCATCATTATTTGGACAGCAATGTTTCAATAGAGGGTCTGTAAAAAACACATATGGTACAGGTTGTTTTGCTTTAACAAATACTGGTACTGAAATTATCTATTCAAATAATGGACTACTTACAACAGTCGCTTATAAATATGGTGATAATGAAGCTAATTACGCAATAGAAGGTTCAGTTGCAATTGCAGGCGCTGGAGTCCAATGGTTAAGAGATAACTTAAATTTAATTAATACTAGTGATGAAATAGAAAGATTTGCTCTACAGGAAAAAGATAATGGGGGAGTTTATTTTGTACCTGCATTTTCAGGTTTATTTTCTCCACATTGGGATCCAACAGCAAGGGGAATTTTAGTCGGACTTTCAAGATTTTCTAATAAAAATCATATTGCTAGAGCTGTTTTAGAAAGTGTTGCATATCAAAGTTATGAACTGATAGATTCAATGGAAAAAGATATAGGTATAGAATTTAATGAAATAAAAGTAGATGGTGGAATGATTGTTAATAATTTACTTATGCAATTTCAATCAGATATATTTAATAAGAATTTAATAGCAAAAAACATAAAAGAAATAACAGCTTATGGCGCAGGGCTTGCTTCTTATATATTTCTTAAAGGTATCGAAATAAATGAATTAAAAATTGAACAAAAAATTTCTAATACATGGAGTCCAAATATTAGTATTGATAAGAGAAATAATTATATAGATATGTGGTCAAAGGCAATAGAAAAATCAAAAAATTGGATATAGTAAGAATAATTACTTTTGTGTATATAGTATTTTTTGTATATGCAGGAATTAATCATTTTCGACATCCTTCATTCTACGAGAATATTGTTCCATCATATATACCATTTCCTAATTTTACGCATAAGCTCGTTGGTTTATTAGAAATTATTATTCCAATTTTTCTATTAACGAAATATCGATCTACGGCAGCTTTAATAATGATATTTTTTATTATTATCTTATATCTAGGTAATTTACATGTTTGGATAAATAACTTACCTTACGGCAGAAATTATTTTAATAATTATCAACATACTTTTAGATTTTTTCTACAGATTGCATTAATTTATGTTACTTATATTATTTATAAATATGGTAACTAAAATTTTTCCAAAAGATTTTATTTTTGGTACAGCTGTAGCTTCGTACCAAGTTGAAGGTGGTATATATAACAACGACTGGACAATATGGGAAAGAAATAAAAATTCTAAATGTCAAGAAATATGCGCTGAAGCTTGTAAACACTATGAGTTAGTTGATGAAGATATAAAGCTTTTAAAGAAACTAGGAATAAAAGCTTTTAGATTTTCTATTGAATGGAGCAGAGTAGAACCTCATAAAAATAAGTTTGATCAGAATGCAATTGAACATTATGTAAAAAAAACTCAAAAGCTAATTGAATATAATATTGAACCAATAATTACTTTTCATCACTTCACAACTCCAGAGTGGGTATTTAAAGAAGGTTCGTGGGCAAATCCCAAAGTTGTAGAATATTTTAATAATTATGTTGATATGATGATGAATTCACTACCGAAAGAGATTACTTACTTTAATACCATTAACGAACCAGGAATATTTACTTTTTTTGGATACTTCTCAACTAACAAATTCCCACCTGGTATAGCTAACGAAGATGTTTTTATTAAAAGTTCTTCCAATGTAATCAATGCTCATAAAGAAGCCTTACAAACAATAAAAAAACATAATAATAATTCTAAAGTGGGAATGACGCATGCACTGCAAGAATGGGAAGATGCTGATGAAAATGAATTAAAGAAATATATTAAATACCACCTTGAAGATAAATTTCTAGAGGCCTCTTTAGATGATGACTTTATTGGATTGCAAACATATACAATTGTAAGAATCCCACAAAGCATTCTATTAAAAGTTTTTACACCAGTTTTGTTAAACATAAAATTTATAAGAAAATATATATTACCAAGAATTCTTCAAATATTTGCTGGAAGAAACGGACGTATAGATAAAGATACAAGAATTACAAAAATGGGTTATGAGTACAGACCACAGGCTGTTTTATATAACTTAAAACGAATACATAATATGTATCCAAATAAAGATATTTTTATAACAGAAAATGGTATAGCTACAGATAATGACGATGAGAGGATAGAGTTTGTTTCTGATGTGTTAAAAGATATTCATAAGTATGTTACAGATAACGAAAAAGTGATAGGGTATTTATATTGGTCTTTGTTAGATAATTTTGAATGGGATTTGGGTTATCAAATGAATTTTGGTTTGGTTGAAATTGATAAATCAACATATGAAAGAAAACCACACAAATCAGCTAAATGGTTTGGGGCAATTTCTAACACTAATATTTTTTCTTATTAATTGATATCTAATTTAAAATAAAAAAATGGTGTATATAGTAGCAGGAGCAACTGGCGTTTTAGGTAGTGCTATTGCAGAAGATTTATCTAAAAACAATAAAATCTTTTTAATTGGTAGAGATAAAGAAAAAATCGAAAGTATGTCTAATAAATATAATTGCAATTATGCATTACTTGATTTAAATAATCCTATTCCTCAGAGAGAATTTAAAAATGTGATTGACTCTGAGATAGAAATAAAAGGATTAGTAAATTGCATTGGTTCAGTATTAATAAAGCCACTTCATGGAACTTCAATTGATGAATTTTATAAAATTATCAATACTAATCTATTTTCCTCATATTATCTTTTAAGCACTTTTGCTAAACGGATGAAGAATGGGTCAGCAATATTTTTTTCATCAGTTGCAGCTTCATTAGGGTTATCAAACCATGAATTAATTAGTGCAGCAAAATCAGGTATTGAAGGATTTGTAAGATCTTCTGCAGCTTCATATTCAAAAGATAATTTAAGAATTAATGCTATAGCTCCAAGTATTATGAAGTCAAATATGAGCAACAAAATATTATCAAGTGAACAAGCTGTAGAAATTTCCAAATCTATGCATCCAATTCCCAAAATTGGGACATATAATGATATACTTCCTGTTGTAAGGTTGTTATTGTCTGATGAATCAGAATGGATAACTGGACAAACTATAAACATTGATGGTGGTTTATCTAAAATTAAACCAAGATAGGAGACAATAGTGACAGAGAAAAAGTATCTAGAAACTCATGAATGGTTCTCAATTAATGATAATGAAATCACTGTTGGGATCTCTGACTTTGCTCAAAGTGAATTAGGTGACATAGTATTTGTAACATTACCATCAGTTGATGAAACCTTTTCAAAAGGAGAAGGTATGGTAGAAGTTGAAGCAACAAAAACAGTCGCAGAAGTTTATGCACCCATGGATATAACGATATCTGAAGTCAATAATAAATTAGACTCTGAACCAGAACTTATTAACAGCGATCCATGTGGTGATGGATGGATCATAAAAGGGACAATTAAGGAATTAGAAAACATTGGAATGAGCTATCAAGAATATGAGTCGTTTATCTCTTAATGGACAAGCTTCTTACTACTCAGCTATATAAATATCATTTAGAACAAAAATCAAAGTTAATAGATTTTGCCGGATGGGAAATGCCTTTTTCATATGATGGAACTTTGAAAGAGCATAATTATGTTAGAAATAGTTGCGGTTTTTTTGATGTATCTCATATGGGTAGATTAATAATTAATATCGATGAAATAGATAATATAAGTAAGCTAATTTGTTCTGATATTATAAATTTAGATAACTCAAAAGCTTTATACACAATATTTACTAATAAAAATGGAAAATCATTAGACGATGTAATATTTTGGAAATTTGAAGAAAAATTAGTATTGATTTGTAACGCTAGCAATAGAGAAAAGATTTCTAAGCATCTCAATATTAATGGTATAAAATTCGACGACCAGACATTCGACACATGTTTAATTGCCATACAGGGTCCAGATTCAGAAAAATTAATGAATAATTTAATAGATTCGCCAGCTCGTTTTTCAGCTATTGATAATGGTAATTACATATATGCAAGAACAGGATACACAGGTGAAGATGGTTTTGAAATTATGTTTAATAATTCAAAACTTAATGAAGTTATGAAATATATTAATGATAAAAATATTAATCCATGTGGGCTTGGATCACGTGATACATTAAGACTAGAAGCGTCACTTCCTTTGTATGGTTTTGAATTATCAGAAGAAATTTCACCAATTGAAGCTAATTTGAAATGGGTTCTTACCAATAAAGAAGATTATTTAGGTAAAGACAAAATTGAAGATGAACTAAATAATGGAAAACATAAAATTTTAAAAAAGTTTATTATTAATTCTAAAAAAATTGCTAGAACAGGAACAAAAGTTAAAAATAATAATATTAATGGGGTAGTAACATCTGGAAACTATTCACCAATCTTAGAAAAATCAATAGGCTATGCATTGTTTGACAGTAACCCAGAATCTGATTTAATAGAGTTTGATATTCGTGGTAACTTTATAGAAGGAAATATAATTAATAAAAGGTTTTTAAGCTAATGTTTGTTCCACATTCTGATATAGATTTAAAAAAAGTTTTTAATGAATTATCTATTAATTCTTTATCTGAACTTTTTAGTCATCTACCAAAAGAATTAATATTGGAAAACGGTGTTAATCTACCTGATTCAATTTCTGAGTTAGAAGCTATTGAATATTTCGAATCCATTTCAAAAAAAAATAAAGAAAATTTAATTTGTTTTGCTGGAGGTGGTCATTATGACGTATATCTACCACACACAGTAAAAACTTTAACAATGAGACCTGAGTTTATGACATCATACACTCCCTATCAAGCAGAAATATCCCAAGGAGTACTACAAGCATTATTTGAATTTCAATCATTAGTTTGTGATTTAACAGAAATGGAACTAGCAAATGCTTCACTGTATGACGGCGCAACATCAATAGCTGAAGCAATATCAGTAGCTATAAATAAAACAAAAAGAGATGAAGTTGTAATTTCTAGCGGTTTTCATCCAAACTCTAAAGAAGTTGTAAACACATTAATTGATAATGAAAAATTTAAAATTAAATATATCGATTTAATTGATTATAAATTTCCAAAAGATTATAAATTTAAAGATACAGATGCAGCTTTTGTTGTAAGCTATCCTCACTTTGAAGGAACTGCTGAGGATCTAACTGAGCTTGTTACTAAAGCTAAAAGTAAAGGTATAGTTACAATTTGTTATGTAGATCCTACACTTCTGGGTATTTTAAAAACTCCTGGGAATATGGGATTTGACATCGTTGTTGCAGAAGGTCAGTCAATTGGAACGCCATTATCATTTGGCGGACCAACAGTAGGTTGGTTTGCTACAAAAAAAGAATTTGCAAGACTTGTACCGGGTAGAATTATTGGCGAATCACGAGACAGCAACAATATAAAAACATACGTAATGACATTAAGAGCTAGAGAACAAGACATTAGAAGAGAAAAAGCATCTTCTAACATATGTACAAATCAAACATTAAATGCAATTGGATCTGCAATACATTTATGTTGGCTTGGTCCAGAAGGTATATACACAATGGGTTTCCAAGCCATGCAGAAAGCCAATTATATGAAGAATAAACTTATTGAAGAAAACATAGAAGTATTGAATAAAGATACATCAATACGAGAATTTTTAATAAAAACAGAAAAGGATGTAGACATTGTTATAGACAAAATGGCTGATAATGGTTATTTAGCTGGAATAAAATATAGTAATAATCAAATATTAATTGCTGTAACAGAGAAAAGAACAAAAGATGAAATTGATAGATATGTAAATACATTAAAGAAGGTTTTAGATGAGTAGTGGAGGTAACGCAAGTTCATTACCATTAGTTGGAGGTTTGCCAGAACCTACTATTAAAGAATTATCAAAGCCTGGTAGGAGAGCATTTAATTATCCTAAATTAGATGTACCCGAAGAAGTAATTGAGCATGAAGCTATTAAAACAGAAAAAGCACCTCTTCCAGAAGTATCAGAACATGATTTAGTAATGCATTTTTCAAGATTAGCACATAGGAACTTTGCTGTAGATTTAGGTTTTTATCCTCTAGGATCATGCACAATGAAATACAATCCAAGATTTGCTGACTGGGTAGCCTCATTACCAGGATTTTCAAATATTCACCCATCTACTCCAGCTCACCTAAGTCAAGGCATACTTGAAATTCTTTATATACTAGAAAAATATTTAATTGAAATTACTGGAATGGATTATGCTAGTTTCCAACCTCCAGCTGGAGCCTCTGGAGAATTAACAGGACTATTAATAATAAAAGAATATTTACAAAGAAAAAATTTAAATAATAAGAAAAATATAATTGTTCCTGATTCAGCACATGGCACCAATCCTGCTTCTGCAAAAATGGCAGGATTTAATGTAGTTGAAGTATCCACTGATATTAATGGTTTAGTCGATGTTAAAGAATTGAAAACATTAGTAAATGATGAAACGGCTGGTTTAATGTTAACTAATCCAAATACTGGAGGATTATTTGAAGAAGAAATTTTAGAGATATCAAAGATAATACATAGTGTCGACGGACTTCTTTATTATGATGGAGCAAACTTAAACGCAATTGTTGGAGTCTGCAGACCAGGAGATATGGGATTTGATATAGTACATTCTAATTTGCATAAAACTTTTGCTACTCCGCATGGAGGTGGTGGACCAGGATCTGGCCCTGTTGCTGTAAAGGATTTCTTAAGGGAATATTTACCTGGACCAATAGTTGAGAAGAGTGATGATAAATTCTCTTGGTACCAACCTAAATACTCTATAGGTCGAATGCATGGGTATCATGGCAACTTTTTAGTTGCTTTACGTGCACTTGCTTACATGAAACTACTTGGTAAAGAAGGCCTTGATGATTTAGGATCTTACGCTGTATTAAATGCAAGATATTTAGCTTCTGTTATTTCCAAATCATTACCACTTGCATACGCTAAACCTTGCATGCATGAATTTGTAGCTACTGTTAAAGATTTAAAAAAATCTCATAAAATTAAAGCATATGATGTAGGTAAAGCACTTCTGGATAGAGGCTTTCATTCTCCTACTATATACTTCCCTTTAATTGTTGAAGAAGCATTAATGTTCGAACCAACTGAAACTCAATCTGTAGACACACTAGATGACTTATCAGAAACAATATCCATTATTATTGAAGATTTAAAATTAAATAATCAAAATTTAAATACTTATCCAAAAAATTTACCAGTTGGCCGCCCAAATGAGCTAATACCAGCAAAACACCTGACAGTTAACTGGGGAGATTTTGAACTTCTGGAAATAACTGAATAAGATATAACTATGTCATTAACTAAAATTGATATAGATAGAAAAATAAATTCATTAAGAATTAACTCAAAACAATTCGCTTCAATACAAAATTCGGAACTCATCAGCATGTTTGAAGAATGTATACAGAATATTAAGAGTGTTGCTTACTACTGGGCAAATGTTGGATCAGATAATAAAGGTGTTACAGATACGCCAGCGGAAGGTGAAGAATGGTTAGGAGGTCCTTTTGCCTCAGTTTTTGGATTGCAATATTACATTGACACTCTCAAAGATGTTAAAAAACCATTAGATGAATCTTTACTTAATAAAGAATTAAATACATATAAAGTATTTCCTAACAACTTTTTAGAAAAAGTATTTTTCCCTTTTATTTCAGCAGAAGTTAAATTTAATAAAAATCTATCATTTAACGATATTCAAAAATATCGTGGATATGCAATGAGATATTCACACGAACAAAATGTTACTTTAGTATTAGGAGCTGGTAATGTTTCATGCATTCCATTATTAGATGTAATATATCACATGGTTACTAAGAGATCAGTTGTATATTTAAAACTCAATCCGGTAAATGATTATTTGCTACCAGTTTATGAGAAAATTTTTAAAAATTTTATCTCACGAGGTTTTATGGTTGTATCAAAAGGATCATTAGAGGAATCAGAATATATGGTTCAGCATAAAGGAATAGACCATATTCATCTAACTGGATCGGATGAAACTTATGAATTAATTGTTTATGGTAAAAAATTAAATGATAATGAAAAAAAATTAAAATCCTTGAAGAAATTAAATCCAGTTTCATTTTCAAGCGAGTTAGGAAACGTCACTCCAATTATTATTCACCCAGGTAAATGGAGTACAGGTGAACTAAAATTTCAAGCTAGAAAAATTGTAACTGCGAAGTTAAACAATGGAGGTTTTAATTGTATTTCTGCACAAGTTGTAATATTGCCAGAAAATTGGAAATATACTGACAAATTAATAATGTATATAAAACAATATATGAAAAAAATAGATGATAGGTTCTCATATTATCCAAATAGTCTAGATTTATTAACTAAATTAGAAAAAGACAATAATTATACAAGAGAAAATGCTGAAACATGCGCAACTCCTCACCTTACTAGAGAAATAAAAGCTTATAGTAAATATGAAACAAGTGAAGTTTGGGGAACTTCAATTTATTTTAAAAAAATAAATGCTAATAACGATAATGATTATGTAAAAAAAGTTGTAGATTATTGCAACGATACATTATGGGGTAATCTTGGTGCTACAGTCCTTTTTAAGAAATATAAATCTAAAAAAAATAAAGAATCCATAAATTACTATATTAATAACCTGAAATATGGAACAGTTGCAATTAATGAATGGTCAGCTATAGGATTTATTATTCCAACTTTACCATGGGGTGGTTATCCAGGTAATAAAGACAACAATATACAAAGTGGGCAAGATTTTGTACATAACTCCTTATTTTTTGAATCACCGTTAAATGGTATTGTTTATTCTAGATTTAGAATGTCTAATATCATTGACCCCCTTTGGTTTGTAACAAATAAAAAAGGCAAAAAAGTCTTTAAGAACTTAACTTATTTTCAAATTGATAAATCTTTTTATAATTTTATTAAGCTAAGCTTTTCAGCGCTTATATAAAAATCATAATTTTTAAACATCTTTGTTACTATCATTAAAATATGAAAAAATATATTTCATTAATAGTTTTAACAACATTAGTTTCTTGCTCTTCTTCTATTGAAGAAGACACACAACAAGATGCTGCACTTGATGAAATAGTAACAACTGTTGCTCAGACACAAAACAATAATTCTAGTACTACAACTTCAATAAATGAATCATATACATTTGATAATGAATTTATGTCTCCTTTTACAGGCAAAGAATTACCTCGTGACATTTGGTTTAAAAGGCCAAGAAGAGTATTAGCTTTTAAAATAGACAATAATTTAAATGCAAGGCCACAGTCAGGCATACAAGAAGCTGATTCCATTTTTGAAATATTAGTTGAAGGTGGAATGACAAGATTTCTTGCTTTCTTTTATGATAAAACTAGCGATTATTTAGGACCAGTAAGATCTGCTAGACCAACTGATCCTACTCTAGTCAGACCATATGGAGGTGTATTAATTGTTTCAGGTGCAACACCAGGCCTTGTTCCTGAAATTAGAGACTTAGGCGTACCTGTACTTGAAGAACAATCAGAACCAGCTATGTTTAGAATTGAATCAAGGTCAGCTCCTCACAATTTATATTCAGATACTGAATTAGTTCGAGGGATTATAGATACAAGGGGTTTTCCTTTCAATCCACCTCCAGGGCCTATTTATTCTTTTGGAAATAATCAAGACAATTGGTCAAGTGATGCAAACAGAGTCATAGTTAAATATAGTGATTTTACAACAGTTGTCTGGAAGTTAGATGGAGATCAATATGCTAGATTTATCATCGATGGTTACATCGAATCTGATGAAGCAGTAGCGCATAATTTTATAACACGGGATGGATATACAGACATAATAAAATCTGAATCAATTGCAATAATACAAGGTCCAATTTATATTGATGAAGCAACTACCCTTCCAAGCGTTTTGACTGTTGGGGTTGGTCCAGTATATATATTTAATAATGGAAGATATATAGAAGGTACATGGAGAAGAAATGATATTAGTGAACCATTTGATTTTTATGATATGAATCAAAACCCAATATATGTACCTCCTAGCACTCAATGGGTTCATATCCTTCCACTAGATGGAACTGTAACTTGGTCAAATAGTTAAAGTTAAAAATATCTAAAATTTATAAAAAAATTATAATAATAGTTAATATACAAATCAGTTATAAAATATGAAATTAAATCAAATTGTTCTTTGCTTTTTATTTATTTACTCTTGTAATTCAATTAATAGCAGTGATATACCGTTATCAATAGACACATCCTCCACAACTAGTTCATCAACAACTAGTACATCTACAACTAGTACATCTACAACTAGTACATCAACAACTAGTACATCAACAACAACAATACCAAAACTAGTTATAACCAATTTAGAAGAAGCCCAAAAAGTATTAAAACAACTTTATATTTACCAAGGAGATGTAGATGGGATAATGGGATCGGCTACTAGATCATCGATTAAAGAATTTCAGAAAAGGTCCGGCTTGATTGTTGATGGTATATTAGGTAAAAATACTAAATCAGCATTATCACAGGGAATTATGTCATATGTTGATTCAACATATAGCGAATTATATGATTCTGATTATTACAATTTTTCTGAAAGCACACTCGAATTACAAAAAAAACTTAGTGAATTGTATTTATATAACGGAGATTTAGATGGAATATTTGGTTTTCACACAGAACAATCGGTTAAACAGTTTCAACAAAAAGCTGCTTTGAGTGTTGATGGGATTGTTGGACCTAAAACATTAGAAGCATTAGACAGAGGAGAAGACTCCTACGTTATTGTTGATGTAAAGACTGAAAGTGTATCTGTTACTTCAAATACTGATAATACTCCAAATAACGTAACAAATAATTCAAATTTAACAGTTGATTTAAAAACTTATAATCCAAACTCTGAGTGTATAAAAGGATATGTAAATAATATAGATGTTTGGGTTCCTGATCCATGTTTCTATCCTGTTTTTGTTTATAGGTACGGAAAAGTAGCACAGGTAAACTCACAAGCAGAGCTTGATGCATACCTTGATCAAAACTGGTCTACTACTAAAGAAAAAACGTACACTACATTGGGCAGAGTACCAACACAAAATTATCTCGATGGCGTCAATTCGCCAGTAAATGGTTTAATTATGCCTCCTGGAGCAAATACAAAAATAGTACTTGGTATAAAAAATGATAATAATCAGCGTGCTAGACCGCAATCTGGACCACAGATAGCTGACGCAGTATTTGAAGTACTAGTAGAGGGTGGGATGACTAGATTTATAAATATATTTTACCAAAGCGACACAAGCTACCATGGTCCAATAAGATCAGCAAGACCTACTGACCCAACTGTTATTAGGCCATTAGATGGTGTTTTAGTTGCGAGTGGAGCTACAGGAGGCTTAATACCTGAAATACAAGATATGGGAGTTCCAGTAATAACAGATACAAGGCCGGAATTTTTTAGAATTTCTAGTAGAAACGCCCCACATAATTTATATGCCGACACATTCCAATTAAAAACATTAGCTATAAATAAAGGATATAAAAAAAGTGTCAATCCTCAACCTTTATTTCCTTGGGGTAATACAAATATTTCAAATTGGTCATCAGTTTCGTATTTAAAATTAACATTTTCATCTTATACAAATACAACTTGGACTTGGAATGGAAATAATTATTCTAGAACTTATTACGATGCATATAAAAATTCAGCCAATGATAATCTCCACAATTACATAGATAAAAATGGAAATAGTAACCAAATAACAACAACAACAGTTATTGCTCTTTTTTGTGAACCCTATGTTCACCCCTTACAATTACCATCTGTTAAAACTGTAGGTGAAGGAAGAGCAATTATTTTACACGGTGGAAAAATGTTAGATGCAAAATGGAAAAGGGGTTCAAATTTAGATCCATTTCATATTGTAGATAGTAATGGCAATATATTGTATGTTCCTAAAGGTAAAGTATGGATTTCTTTAGTTCCTAACACAAAAAATCCTTCTTTTGGTTAAATAACTTTACTTTTACAAGAAAAAAATGGTATTCTATAAGTGCGTTTCAATTAAGTGTGATACGCAGCCCTGTTGGGAAGCCCTCTAACGAGGGCTTCCGTTTTTTTATAATCTTTCTGACAAAATTTCAACAGTATTTCCCCAAACTAAATCTGGAATATATGCCGTTAAATATCCGCATCCTAATTCTGAATATTTTTCTAAATTCTCAAAAACTTTATCTTTAGTTCCAACTAAAGGGCGATTTAAATAGTAAGCCTCTGGTATATTCGTATCTTCAGTAATTTTTGATATCTTTAAATTTAAATCTTTTTCATCTTCACCAATAATTACATTTGTATGTAATGTCCTTGTTATAGAACTAAATTCTCTATTTTCTTTATCACAATGTTCTTCTAGGATTTTAGATTTTTTTGTAAATGAATCATGATCTACATCCCAATTTCCGTATTTACCATATTTAGCTAACAATTTTAAAGTTACCTTTTCACCCCCACCGCAGATCCATAATGGAGGATATGGTTTTTGAATAGGTTTAGGTTCGTTTATAGCTTCAAAAATATTATAATATTTTCCTTTGTAGGTAGCTTTATCTTTAGTCATCATTTCTAAATATATTTTTATACTTTCTTCAAGCATTTTCAATCTTGTACCATCTGATGGATAGTCGTATCCATATGCTTTATATTCTTGATCGTACCATCCTGCTCCAATTGCAAACTCTAATCTACCATTAGACATTACATCAATATTTGAAGCTACTTTTGTAAGATAAGCTGGGTTTCGATATGAATTGCATGTGCACATTTGTCCTAATCTGATTTTTGATGTTATTTGAGATAAAGAAGCCATCAATGTCCAGCATTCATACGTAGGTTGTATGGTTGGAGATGGCACAGTATGAAAATGATCATATACCCATAAAGATTCATATCCAAGATTTTCAATTCTTAAAGCAGATTTTTTTATTATATCCCATTCATCAGTAGGATTTAAGTTATTTAAATCCATTCTCCATCCTTGAGGGACAAATGCACCTATTTTCATATCTTTTTATTTTGATTGCGGTGTTTAAGTATTTTCAACAAATCAGATATATCTTCAACCTCCGATTTGTTTTTGATTATTTTAACAATAACGAATAATACAAGTATTAAAAAGAGAATAGAAGTTATAGAGCTTAATAAAGTTACCATTGCAATCTGTTTACAAGAAAAGCGATTCATACTGAGTGCAGAGTTTTTAGAATAATCTATATTATTTTGCAAAATATCTAATAACGGTCCACATTCAATTCTATGTTCTTTAAATTCAACTAAAGACACTGAGCTATACTCTACATATACAATTGAAAAAATATTTGAAATTGATATTATGATAAGCAATAAAATTGCTGCAATTGTATATTTTGATTTAAACATAATCTATATAAACTTTAACAAATGGATGAAATAAATATTCTAAATAATCAATTATCAAGAATTAGAGCTATGAACAGATATTATCATAATCAATTCTTAGTTGATCTACGTATATTTTTTATAACTACATGTATTTTTTATTATCTTGGTTTTACTAATAGCAATGTTTATGCAGTTATACCCATTATTTCTCTATTTGGTTCGGTAATTTTATCTTTTCACGCACATTATTTAATATTTTCAAGAAATTATAGTCAATTTATTGAGGAAAAAATCAATAAAATCAGTGGTAGTCAGATACTTATAGCTCACAAATTAGAAAATAATTATTTTTTTCCAATTAATGATAGAAAAATAGTAGTCGCGTCTATAGGTAAGAACTTTAGTTGGTTCGGCTTTGTGACTCTGTTTATTACTTTTTTTGGTCTATCTTCTTATTTTTACTCAATATTTCGATTAATTATTGATGGTTTTAACAGTAATTATATATTATTTATACTTTTTATTACTTTAATAACGTTAATAACTGGTATATGGTGGTTTCTATTAGGTTATGGTGAAAAAAGGTTAGAAAAGGTTTTTGATGAATATAGATAAATATGATGAATTAATTAATAATAAACAATTTTTAGCAGATACTTTTGATGGTCTAATGAACCATAAGATGATAAAAATAGAAAAAAACTATGTTGAAACTGAAATAGAAATTAATAAATCACATCTTCAACCATTTGGTTTAGTTCATGGTGGTGTTTATTCTGCAATGGCAGAATCTGCTATTTCATATGCAGCAACAATAAGTCAAGAAGGAATGTGGGCAGGTGTAAATAATAATACCGATTTCATATCAAGCGCTAAAGAAGGTGTCTTATTTTTAAAAGCTAAACCTATCAAATTAGGAAAAAGATCTCAGCTATGGGAAGCAGAAATATTTAATAAAGATAGATTATGTGCTCGATCTACTGTTCGACTTACAAATTTAAATAACAAATGAAAAATATAAGAACTATCATATTATTTATTTTTATTAGTCGTGGTGATAATTACGATGAAGATAAAATTTATGATGAACATATAAGATCATTATTTTGTGGAAATATTGGGAGATGAAAGTTGAATAAATATATTTTAATTTTTGTTATGACATTGTTATCTTGTAGTTCACTATCTATAGAAAATGAAAATAGTGTAGAGTTAGGTAATGTAAATGAAGGAGTGAATGTAAATGAAGGAGTTAATGAAATGAGTAACAACAAAGTATATTCTGACATGCCAGAAATGAATATTGACGTTTCTAAAAAGTACACAGCTTTAATCAAAACTAATATGGGTGATATTTCAGTTGAGTTCTTCACTGAAGATGCGCCGTTGACAGTTAATAACTTTATTAATTTATCTCGTGATGGATATTACGATAATGTTATTTTTCATAGAGTAATTTCTGGTTTTATGATTCAAGGTGGTGACCCTAGTGGAACTGGACATGGTGAAATGGGGAAATATCCTGGTTATAATTTTGAAGATGAATTAAACAATCAAAGAGCATATAAGAAAGGTACACTTGCAATGGCAAATGCTGGACCTAACACAAATGGAAGTCAATTTTTTATCATGCATGTTGACTATCCACTTCCTTACCAATATACAATATTTGGAACAGTTACTGACGGATTAGAAGTAGTTGATAAAATTGCTTCTGTAGAAACAGGAGATGGAGACAAACCAGTTAATGATGTTGTTATAGAATCAATTGAAGTTAAAGAGAATTAAGATATTTTAAAGTTTTCTTAGTTAAAATACCTCCAGATATTCCTTTAGTGCTATTTTTTATGTAATCATTATTAAATATTTCTTTTGTTAAATTTTTAATATAAGATTCAGAATATTTCAATAAATGAGACAATCTTTTCGAAGTATTTTCACCGTAGTTTCTTGATTCTTTCTGATAAAAATAAGCGTATAATGACAATAATATTTTTCTGTCAGATATTTTTCTATCTTTTATTAGCTTTATATATTTACTATATTGAATATTGTCTTCGTACATACCTTTGGTTTTGATTTTAAAATCTTTAGGATCTATTTTTTTATATGACTCTATTGCTTTAATTGATCTTTTTATAAGGGTATGAGTATTAATATTTCTAAGTTGAGTTGAACTTAGTTCAGATTTGTTTTTACTGTGTATTTCGAAGTCTGTACAAATTAATTGATATGGGTTAATTATTTCAAATTTAAGTAATATTTTATGATTTGTTAGCTCTTTATTGAAATGTACTTCTATTTTCATATCATTAATTAAAATATCTACATTTTTTTTCATGTTCTAATTTAAACATAATATTTACAATTTCTCTTACTATATAAATAGATAGGAATATTTATTAATATAAGTTGAGTGAATATAAATATAACATTGCCCGACAAATCAGTGCGAAAGTACAGTAAAGAATTAACTGGTTACGATTTAGCTTCAGATATAGGCAGAAGCATAGCAAAAGAAGCAGTTTGCTTGGAAATTAATGGACAATTGACAGACCTTAATACCTTAATAAAAGATGACTCTAAGTGTCGTATATTTACATCTAATGATCAAATATCACTTGAAGTATTAAGACATTCTTCAGCGCATATACTTGCTCAGGCAGTTTTAAACTTATTTCCTAATACAAAATATGGTGTTGGCCCTTCAATTGAGGATGGATTTTATTATGATTTCTTGTTTGAAAGCAACATTAAAGAAGAAGATTTATTAAAAATAGAAAAAGAAATGCATAAAATTGCACAAGAAAAGCAAAATTTTACTAAAGAATATTTACCTGAAGATGAAGCTTTAATGATATTTTCTAATCAACAATTTAAAGAAGAATTAATTAACACTGCTGATAAAGATGAGGGTGTTAATGCTGGTGAAGTTTCAATTTATAAAAATGGTAAATTTTTAGATCTCTGCAGAGGGCCTCACATACCAAATACAGGTTATCTTAAGCATTTTAAATTAACAAAACTAGCAGGTGCTTACTGGAGAGGCATCGAAACAAATCCACAACTTCAAAGAATATATGGTACATCATGGTTTTCTAAGGAAGAATTAAATAAATATTTAACACGTCAAAAGGAAGCAGAGAAAAGGGATCATAGAAAGCTAGGTAGAGAATTAAAATTATTTACATCCGCAGATGAACTAGGTCCTGGTCAATATTTATGGCAACCAAACGGTTCTATACTTAGAAACCAAATTGAAGAATTTAGTAAATCTGCTCACAAAAATAACGGATATGAATTTGTAAACACACCCCACATAGGCAGATCTATACTTTGGGAAACATCAGGCCATTTAGATCACTATAAAGAAGGAATGTATCCAGCTTTAACTACTGAGGATACTAATGATGAGTACTATTTAAAACCTATGAACTGTCCATTTCATATTCTTGTTTATAAGAATGATATAAGATCTTATAGAGATCTTCCTATTAGATATTTCGAACTAGGTTCTGTTTATAGAATGGAAAAAACAGGAGTTTTACATGGTTTGTTACGTGCACGTGGATTTACTCAAGATGATGCTCACATATTTACAACAATCGATAATTTAAACGACGAAATACTTAATTTATTAACTTTTTCTATAAAACTTCTAAACTGCTTTGGGTTTACTGATATTGAGGCAGATTTATCAACGAGACCAAAAGACTATATTGGAGAAGATAAAGATTGGGAAAAAGCAACAAATAGTCTTGAGGAAGCTTTAAATCAACAGAAAATATCATATAAGATAGCACAGGGTGAAGGTGCTTTCTATGGACCTAAAATAGATTTACATATTAAGGATGCTATTGGAAGAAGATGGCAATTAACGACCATACAAATTGATTTTGCACAACCTAACAATTTCTCTTTAGAGTATGTTAATTCTGATAATAAAAAAGTTAGACCAGTTATGATTCATAGAGCATTGTTAGGATCAATCGAAAGATTTACAGGTATATTAATTGAGCACTATGCTGGTCATTTACCAGGATGGTTGGCTCCTACACAAATTAATATTCTAACTATTGGAAACGTAGATGAACATCTACAAAAAATTGTTAAAAAATTAAATAAATATAGATTTAGTATTGATAATAGAAATATCCGATTAGGAGAAAAAATACACGATTCCAAGAAAATGAAGATACCTATCACATTAATTATTGGAGAAAATGACAGAAATAACAATACTGTAGCTATAAATTACGCTAGTGGAGAAGAAACAAAAGATATTAACTTAGAAGAAGGCATTAAATCAATAAATAAAGTGTTAAAGAAACCTACATTTAAACTCTAATGAAAGATGGTATAAATATAGATAGTGAATCAGCTGAAAAGCAGATGATTCCTGATGATTTGAATTCCCTTGCTGTAGGTAGCTATAAAATACCTAATCCTGTTGTAAGAAATCGTTATCTATATATATTTTTATTACTCTCACTTTTATCTCTAATAATATCTTTCTTTAACAATTGGATTAATTTATATCCCGCTTTCATACTTTTATTATTCTTATCCGTATTTATTAAATTTATAGAAAATAGAAATATGCTAAACCAAAATGAAGTAATTGAATTTGTTAGTAGTAATATACCACATTCAATTGGATACTACTCAATAGCATTAACTTTTGATTTTAAATTTAATATAAGATTATTAAATCCTATATGGACAGTTATAATTTATGATCACAATAATCCACCAAAGCAAAAATCTATTATAGAAGTTGATGCATATTCAAAAAAGATTATTTCTGATGTTTACACTGAAGATGTAATTGATGCTTGAAAAATATTTAAAAGAGTATTCTGAAAAGTTTGCTATACCTTTTATTAAGGTATGCGTTTACTTGAATCTTAAACCAAATTATTTATCTGTCATCGGTTTATTAGTTATAGTTGTTGGCTCATATTTTTTCTATACAGTTAATAAGCTCTATGGTGTAGTTTTTATATTTCTAGGAAGCGCTATTGATGGGCTAGATGGGCCTCTAGCTAGACAATTAAATCTTCAATCTGATAAAGGTGCTTTACTAGACTCTACTATTGACAGAATAGGAGAGTTAATAATATGGTCAGTTATTGCATTAAATTATGTTGATACTGATATCGAACTATTTACTATAATTTCAATAGTTACTTCTTCTAGTTTGATTCCTTATTTAAGGGCAAAAGGTGAATTATTAAATATAGATAATAAAGTAGGAATAACTCCAAGACCTGAAAGAGTAATTTTTGCTGTTTTATATATGTATTTTAATTTTTCATTTATATACGTCTATATTTTTGCTTTCTTAACTTGGTTTACAGTATTGCAAAGATTTTATAAACTTTACAAGAGCGTTTAATGAACTATTTACAATACCTATCAATAAAATTATTACATAATATTTTTAAAAAAATAAATATAAATATTCTGTTGCTTATTAGCTATCCAGTAGGAATAATTTATTCAATCATTTCAATAAGAAATACAATAAAGTTATTTATAAGAGCTAAAGCATTAAATAAAAGTTTGAAAAAAAAATATAATCCAATTTTAGTAAAAATTAATTATGTTAAATACTGGCTAGAAACCCTATGGTTAACCAAACGCAATTTTGACTCAAGAATATTAAAAAGTGTAAATATCAAAAATGAAAATTATATTAAAAATATTAAAAATGACGGCGCTATATTTGCGTTACCACATTTAGGAAATTGGGAGATGGCTATTCCAGTTGGTAAAAATATCAAGTTAGACTTACTTGCTGTTGCAGAACCTTTAAATAACAAAAGAGTACTTGATTGGTTTAAAAAATTAAGAGAAGAACTAGGTTGCGAGATAATTATTGGAGGTAAAGGACAAAATACTTTTGATACGATTTCACAAAAACTACAAAATAAAAAACATGTTTGCTTGTTATCTGAAAGAAGTATTAATAAATCAGGCGTAGGAACTGAATTTTTTGGAAGAGTAGCAGCTTTTCCAAAAGGACCTGTTGCATTAGCTTTAAAAACACAATTACCTATTGTTCCAACTGCATTTATTAAAATAAATGGAACTTACACGCTTATATTTGAAAAACCTTTTTATGTACCTTTATTTGAAAATGAGTCACAAAGCATTCAACATGGATTAAAAACATTAGCAAAATCATTTGAAAATCTTATTGCTATTGATCCTAATCAATGGCATTCTATTCAACCAGTTTGGTCAAATGAATACTAAGATACTTTTTTTAACTGCTTATGATATTAATAAATATGGCGGTGTACAAAACCAAATTAAATTAATTTCAGATACTTTAAATAATCTTAATTATGAGTCCAAAATCTGTTCTCCAAATTCTAATGATTTTAATTTAGGAAAAGTAATTAATTTTCCATTCAATAAATCTATTGCCCCTATTACTTTATTTCCAAAAAAGAAACAATTAAAAAAAGCTATAGAATGGGCAGACGTTATACATATTCATGAACCTTTTATACCTTTAGTGATCTGGAGATATAGATCTCATAAAAAAACTATTGTCACTCATCATGCATCATTAAATAAATTTTATTTATTTATTCAAGAAATATTATTTTTATTTACTTCTCAAAAAGTCATATCCACATCAGTAAGTAATGAAGCACTTAAAAATGCATATACATTATCAAAGAAATCTTACGTTATTAATAATGCTATAAAGATTAATCCCAATGCAACTTTTGTACATTCTTATAGTTTATTATTTATAGGAAGAAGAGAAAAAAGAAAAAATATAACATTATTTGAAAAATTATCAAAAAACCAAATGATTAGCGGTTTATACAAATTTACAGCAATTACTAATAAAAAAGGTAAAAATAAAAATATAAATTATTTAATAAATATTAATGAAGAGAAAAAATATACTATTTTAAAAAATACTTCTTACTACCTTGCACTTAACAAATCTAATGAAAGCTTTGGAATTACTCTTATTGAAGCAGTAAATAATGGAAATTTATTAATTGCATCAAACATTGACACATTTAAAGAAGTTATGGATGATACAGCGTTATTTTTTAAAAATAATGATATTAAATCATTAGAAAAAGTTATTAATTATTGTTCTAATAATAATTTGCGTCATCAATGGTCAAAACAATTTAATCATATTAAAAAATATGATATTGATAAGTTAATTAATAAATGGATTTCTATCTATATGCATAGTTAGTTAGTATTAGTTTATGAAAGTTGAATCAACATTTAAGATAAAAAAAGGCCTAGCTGAAATGTTAAAGGGTGGAGTTATCATGGATGTTGTAAACGCAGAACAAGCTTTGATAGCTGAAAAGTCTGGTGCCGCTGCAGTAATGGCTTTAGAACGTGTGCCAGCTGATATACGAGTTGAAGGCGGTGTGGCAAGGATGTCTTCTGTAGAAACTTTAGAAGAAATTATGTCTACAGTATCAGTTCCTGTTATGGCTAAATCAAGGATTGGACATTTTGTAGAAGCTCAAATGTTAGAAGAACTAGGTATAGACTTCATAGATGAGAGTGAAGTGTTAACTCCAGCTGATGATAAAAATCATATAAATAAACATGATATTAAAACTCCATTCGTTAATGGAGCAACAAACATAGGAGAGGCTTGTCGAAGAATCGGAGAAGGTGCAGCAATGATTCGTACAAAAGGTGAAGCCGGTACAGGAAATGTTATTGAAGCAGTGAAGCATATGAGGAGTATGACAGAAGGAATCAATAGAATTATTTCTTCAGATAAAAATCAACTAATGTCATTAGCAAAAGAATATTCAGCGCCATTTAGTGTTCTTGAAGACATTAAAAAAGAAGGTAAACTACCTGTTGTTAATTTTGCTGCTGGTGGAATAGCAACTCCAGCAGATGCTGCATTGATGATGCAATTAGGATGTGATGGTGTTTTTGTTGGTTCAGGGATATTTAAAAGTGGTGATCCTGCAGATCGTGCTGAAGCAATTGTTATAGCCACTACAAACTTTGATAATCCATCAAAACTAGTTGAAGTATCAAAAAACCTTGGCGAAGCTATGGTTGGTTTAAATATTGATGATTTAGATGAATCGGAGAAATTAGCTAAAAGAGGTTGGTGATGGCCACTGGTATTCTTGCTCTTCAGGGTAGTTTTAATGATCATCGTAAGAGTCTTGAATTACTAGATAAAGAATACGTACTAATAAAAGATAATGGAGATTTAAAAAATATCGATTCATTAATATTACCTGGTGGCGAATCTACTTCAATGATAAAAATACAAGAAGAATCAGAATTATTTGACTCACTCAAGAAACTTATTAATGATGGTATCCCAACATTGGGTACTTGTGCAGGTCTTATTTTGTTAGCAAAAGATGTACTAGACGGATCAGTTTCACTAGGTTTACTTGATTGTGTAGTTGAAAGAAATGCTTACGGGAGACAGAATGAATCATTTGAAGGATTAGTAAAATTTAATAACAATTCTCAAATGTATTGTTTTATAAGAGCTCCAAAAATAATCTCTGCAAGACATAATGTAAAAAATGTAGCTCAACTTGATGATGAAATTGTAGGAATTCAGGAAAATAATATAGTAGGTTTATGTTTTCATCCAGAGTTAACAAATGACGAAAACTATTTAAATTGGTTAAACAACTTCATAGTTGAGGGTAATAATGTCCGGTCATTCTAAATGGTCAACTATAAAGAGAAAAAAAGGTGCAAATGATGCAAAAAGAGGAAAACTATTTGCAAAGTTAATTAGAGGAATAGAAGTAGCTGCTAGAAATGGTGGAACTGACCCAAATAACAACGCTTCATTATATCAAGCTATATCTAAAGCTAAATCAAATTCGGTACCAAATGATAATATCGAGAGAGCCCTTAAGCGACTTAGTGGAGATACTGATGGGAAGCATTATGAAGAAATTTATTATGAAGGCTACGGACCTCATGGCGTAGCAATATTAGTAGAATGTTTAACTGATAATAAAAATAGAACATCATCTGACATAAAAGCTATATTTACTAGACATAACGGAAACACAGGGTCACCTGGAAGTGTTAATTATCTATTTAAAAGAAAAGCTATTTTTCAATTCAACAATACATCAGAAACATTAATTAATTTAGCTATTGATAACGACTGTCTTGAAATAAATGAAAATAATAATTCACTAAACTTAGAATTCAAACCATCTGAATTTAAAATTATTTATGAATTATTTAAACAAAATAATTATATACCTACAAATTCTGAAGTTGCCTATATACCAGATACATCAATAATGTTAGATATCAAAATGTTTAGGGATGTAACTCGATTAATTGAAGCTTTAGAAGAGCTTGATGATGTACAAAATGTTTACTCAAATTTTGATATAGACGATAAACTTTTAGATATTGCATTAACTATTTAAAAATTGGTAAAATTATAAAATGGTTAATAAAGCAAAAAAGCAAGGAACAAACTACGAAACAAATATTGTAAATCGATTAAACAAGCAAGATAATTTTAAATCACAAAGATTTGCTGAAGGTGGTTCAAATGACCTTGGAGATGTTCAATTATTTGTAAAAAACGAAGAATATTTCATTGAAGCAAAATCACGACAAAATTTAAACTTACATCAATCTTTAGGCAAAGCAATTGATAAATCTGGCAATGTTAATACCATTTTGTTTTGGAAAAAATTAAAAAGAAAAGCTTCAAATAAAAGAAGAACAAATGACGGTATGCCCGAAGTAGTTACAATGTCCTATGAACTGTTTGTTAAATTACTTAATAAATAATTGATCAAAACTAAAACAGATACATTAAATTATGATTTAAGTAAAAAGAATATTGCACAAACTAGATACGAGAATCCAAACGAATCAAAATTACTAATAGCAGATACAAAAGAAATAATAACTTTTAAAGAACTTAAAAATATTTTACCTAAAAAATCAGTACTTGTATTTAATAAAAGTACCGTTGAGGATGTAAGAATAAAAACAACTAAAAAGGATACAGGTGGGAAGATTGAAATATTTATATTAAATAAAATATCTAACAATTTATGTGAATGTTTGCTCAAATTCAACGGTACTAAAAATATTGGGACAACACTAAATACAGTAAATTTTGAATTTAAAATAATGGATAAGAAAGACGAAATATTTATAATTAAAACAAGTTCAAGTATAAATAATATTATTAAAAATTACGGATTAACCCCGTTACCTCCCTATATCAAAGATAACAAGTCTCAATATAAGTATTACAAAACTGATTATTCTAAAGGTGGTTTCTCTATTGCTGCTTCAACTGCAGGATTACATTTCAATAAAGAAATAATTGATAAATTTAAAAAAGACGGAATAGTTATTAAATATATAAATTTGGATATAGGATTGGGAACATTTAAACCAATTAATACTGAATATATTAACGAATATGAAATTCACAAAGAGAGCTATTCAATGTATGAAAAAGATTATATACATTTACTAAAACTTAAAGAAAATGGTTATGTAATTTTTTCAATTGGAACAACAGTACTTAGAACATTAGAAACTATTGCTTTAAACGGTAAATTTCATGGAGATACAAATTTATATATTACGCCTGGATTCAATTTTAAAATAGTAGATTTTCTTATAACAAACTTTCATGCACCAAAAAGCACCCTTTTATCAATAGTATTGACAATATATGGAAAAAAATGGAAGGAATTGTATATGTATGCTCAAAAGAAGAAATTGAAATTTCTAAGTTTTGGAGATGCAGTATTATTTAAGATTAAATGAATAATATCAATATAAATATTCTAAATACAGATGGAAAAGCTAGAACATCAAATTTGAATGTAAATGGAAAAGTTATTAAAACACCCGCTTTTATGCCGGTAGCTACACGGGGAACTATAAAGTCAATGCCCCATATATTTTTAAATAATACAGATGTTTTACTTGCTAATACATACCATTTACATTTAAGACCTGGTTCTGAAGTAATTAAAGAAATTGGTGGTATTCATAAATTTATGAATTGGGATAAAGTAATACTTACTGATTCTGGAGGTTTTCAAATCTGGTCTTTACCAACAAAAATCAATGAGGGATCTGTTACTTTTAAAAATGTATACGATGGATCATATTTTGAAATGACCCCAGAAGATTCGATAAAAATACAAAATAATCTTGGAAGTGATATAGCTATGATATTAGATTGTTTAATTAATATTGATGATACAAAAGATAGACAGATTAATTCAATTAATCTAACAAGAGAGTGGGGTTATAAAGCTAGAGAATTTCATAAAAACGATAAACAAGCATTATTTGGCATTATTCAAGGTGGAACATACAAAGATTTACGAGAAATGTCTGCAAAATATATGATAGAGCAAAATTATGACGGTTATGCAATAGGTGGATTAGCTATAGGAGAAACACCCAATGAAAGAAAAGATATTGTTAGCTACACTAGCGCTTTACTGCCTGAAAACAAGCCAAAATATGTAATGGGTCTTGGAGATATTTCTGGATTAATAGATTTAATTGAAGAGGGTATCGATTTGTTTGATTGTGTTTGGCCTGCAAGACTTGCTAGACATGGCAAATTAATAATTGGTAATAGTTATATCAATATTAAAAATGAAAAATTCAAAGCAGATCCAACACCAATTAGCGAATCTTGTTCATGTTTTAGTTGTAAAAACTTCTCTAAAGCTTATTTAAGACATTTAATACAAAATGAAAACACTTCTGCATGGCTTTATTTAACAGTACATAACTTAATTCAAACAGAGATTATCCTTGATGAAGCTAGAGAAAGTATATTAGAATCAAACTTTAATAAATTTAAAATGAAATATAAACATGAATAATTTAATAGAAGTGCTTCCTTTAATATTTATTTTTATTATTTTCTATTCTTTATTGTATATTCCTCAACGTAGAAGAAATAAAAAGCATAAAGAGTTACTTAACAATCTTAAAATAGGTGACAATGTAATTACTGATTCTGGAATTCATGGAAGAATTACTAATATAGATGTACATAAAGTAACTTTAGTTTTAAAAAAAGGTGAAATTGTAATTAATAAGACGTTCCTTCAAAGTGAATCATGAAAAGCTTTATAAAATTATTCATATTACCTTTGGTAGCTTTTAGTTTATTTTATTACACAATAATTTCAGACATTACACCTAAACTTGGTCTTGATTTACAAGGTGGAATTTCAGTTATTTTAACAGCACCCGATGGGACTGAAGCTGAATTGCTTGAACAAGCTGTTGAAATAATGAGAACACGTATAGAAGCTTTTGGTGACGTACAAGAACCAGAAATATCTATAAGTGGTGACACTGCTGTATTAGTACAGCTTCCTGGTGTTACTGATCAAAATAAAGCAATTGAAGCTCTTGGAACAACAGGACTACTTACATTCAGACCTGTACTTGAATCTTCATTAAACACAGGCTATTCACCTGCATTTGAATATATTAATAATCCTGATGATCCAGATAGCCCAATAAAGAAAGTAGAGCAAGGAGCAGACGAACTAATGGGATTGAGTATCGAAGATGATCCTAAATCTATATCTTATCTTTTGGGTATTAATTCAGGATTCCCTGTCATATATGAACTTGGACCAGCTGAATTAACAGGAAATGACATCTCTGATGCCATAGCTGTCTACCCAGACAATGAATGGATAGTTTCTTTAGAATTGAAGCCAGAATCTGAAAATAAGTTTACAAATCTAACTAAAAAGTTAGCTTCAAATCAAGGAGAACAAAGAAAGCTAGCAATTGTATTAGATGGTGAAGTTGTTTCAGCTCCAGGTATAGCTTTTGATGTTGATCCAAATGTTGGGATAACTGGTGGTAATGCTGCAATATCTATGGGAAACTCTGATGCAGGAGAATCTGCAAATAACTTAGCTGTAATATTAAGATATGGTGCTTTACCAGTAGCGTTCGAAAGATCATCAATACAGAAAGTATCTGCATCATTAGGTGAGAACACTTTACAACTTGGTTTACAAGCAGGAATTGTTGGATTAATTATAGTTTCAATATTTTTGCTTTTGTATTATCGATTGCTTGGAATTATTGCAGTCTTCGGATTATCTTCATTCGGATTATTATTCTATTCCATAATCTCATTATTAAGTAAGTATCAAGGTTATACACTTACACTCGCTGGTATTGCTGGTGCTATTGTTTCGATTGGACTAGCTGCTGATTCTTACATAGTTACTTTTGAAAAATTTAAAGATGAATTAAAAGTAGGTAGGTCATTTCCTTTTGCTGCAAATAAGGCTGTTAACGATGCATGGAACACTATTTTAATCGCTGATTTTGTTTCAATTTCTGCTGCAGTTTTATTATATATACTTGCTATAGGTCCTATTAGGGGTTTTGCTTTAGCCTTAGGATTAGCAACTTTATTTGATTTATTATTTACAAGAATTTATACAAGAAATGCTGTTCCTTTACTCTCAAATATAACTAAAAATACCAGATATTGTTTTCCTATAAAAATTAAGGACCTTCAAGATGTTTAAAAAATTGTTCATAGGAAATACAAAGATTAATTTTTATAATATTGGTAGTTTATTATTTAAAATATTTCTTATAGAATTAATAGTTTTTATCCTAATTTTGAGTCTAGCTTTTACAAATGTCTTAGACTTAAATTTGTCAGTTGATTTTACTGGAGGAACTACTTATCAACTTGAAACGAATTACGACTCTAATGACGTAAGTGAAATTATGAATAGTAATATATTGGAGATTTCAAGATATCAAACTTTTGAAAATTCTAACACACTAATATTCAGAGCTACAGAAGCTACAGCAGAAAAAGAAGCTCAATTTCTTGAATACTTATCAAATAAATTTAATATTCCTGACTCTGATATAGAGTTCCAAAGAGTAGGGCCAACTTTTGGATCTGAAATAACACAAAAAGGATTAAGAGCTCTATTTATATTCTTAAGCTTTATTGTATTATTAATTACATTTAGATATGAATTTCGCTTTTCATTGATAGCATTAGTTGCTTTAATTCATGATTTACTATTATGTTTATCAATATATCTATTATTAAATTTTGAAATTACACCGTCAACTGTTATTGCATTATTAACAATCCTTGGTTATTCATTGTATGATACTGTTATTTTGTTCGATAAATTAAATGACTCAACAAAGCTAAAAAAAGGAAGTGTACTTAATGAAGAAACACTCAATACTACATTCAATGAGGTACTTATGAGAAGTATTAATACATCTATAACATCAGTGATCCCAATAGCATCAATCCTATTTATAGGTAATTATCTCGGTTTATCAGGCTCTCTTACTGATTTTGCCCTACCTTTGTTTATAGGAATATTATCAGGAACTTATAGTTCAATATTTATTACTGTTCCATTTTTATCTAGAATAATTAAAAAATAAAAATCTTACTACCATTAAATTATGAGTGAAACATCAACAAAAATGGTAGGTGAATTATTTAATCAACTTTCTGAGAAATATTCAGATAATGAAAAAAGCATGCTTAAAAAAGCTTACAAGATTGCTGCTGATGGACATGTTGACCAGAAAAGAGAGTCTGGCGAACCTTACATTACCCACCCACTACACGTAGCTATATATTTATCTGAATTAAATATGGATATAGAAACTATTGTATCTGCAATATTGCATGACCTTATAGAAGACACAGATGTAACTTACGATTTCATTAAAAAAGAATTTGGAATAGAAATAGCAGATATTGTTGATGGAGTTACTAAGTTAGACAGAATTAACTATAACTCTAAGGAGGAAGCTAAAGCTGAGGCAATAAGAAATATGGTAATTGCTATGTCTAAAGACATAAGAGTATTAATTTTAAAACTTGCTGATAGGCTTCATAATATAGAAACAATTAATTATTTAAGTGATTGGAAAAAGGAAAAAATAGCACAAGAAACACTATATATTTATGCTCCATTAGCACATAGACTAGGTTTACAAAATATTAAACACATCTTAGAAGATGTTTCTTTTAATATTTTATTTCAAAATCAAAATGAAGAAATTAATAATCTTATTTTAAAATCTACACCGAATAGAGAAAAAAATTTAAAAGAATCCAAAAGAGTAATTGAAAAATTACTATCTGATAACTCTATATCGGCAGAAATTGTCGGTAGGCCTAAGCATAATTATTCTATTTATAAAAAGATTGTTAACAACGGCTTATCGTTTAACGAAATAAACGATTTAGTAGGTATTCGCGTTCTTACAGACGATGTCAAGAATTGTTATACTATTCTAGGTCTTATTCATGCTAATTTTCAACCTGTTCTTGGTAGATTTAAAGATTTTATATCAATGCCTAAATTTAATTTATATCAAAGTTTGCATACTACAGTTCTAACTCCTGAAGGTAGCAGAATGGAAATTCAAATTAGAACACATGATATGCATTACAGAGCTGAATTTGGTGTTGCTTCTCATTGGAAATATAAAGAGTCACCCAAAAATGATATACAGGAATGGACTAATGATTTAAATAGTATCGCAGAAGAATATCCTGATCCCAACGAATTTTTAAAACATATGAAATTAGATTTGTACGAGCAAGAAGTATTTTGCCTTACTCCTACTGGTGATGTAATAACATTACCCGTAGGCGCCACACCTGTTGACTTTGCTTTTGCCGTACATACACAAGTAGGAGAGAAACTAATAGGAGCTAAAATTAATAGTAAATTAGTTAGCTTAGGAACATTATTAAAAACGGGAGATACAGTTGAAATTTTAACTACAAAAGAGGTAGGGAAAGGTCCTAGTAGAGATTGGCTTGGTTTTGTAAAGACTACAAGAGCTCGATCAAAAATAAGACAATGGCATCAAAAGCAGTTAAAAGATGAAGATATACAAAAAGGTAAGCAAATATTAAATACTTGGTTAGACGAAAATAATGATGTTATCAATTTTTCTAGCAAATCCGAAATATTAAATTTCCTATTAGATAAATACAATTATCCAAATACTGAAATTCTATATCTTAATCTTGGTAAGAATAAATTAAATTTAAATTCAGTTGGATCAAAAATAAGATCATTCATATTTCCAGAAGAAATTTCAGATGAAGATAATATCTTTTCAACTGAAAGTGTAAATATAGATAATGATAATCAAATACTAGTTGAAGGTTACGATGATATTAAAGTTAGGATGTCTAAATGCTGTGTTCCTGTTCCCGGGGACGATATTATTGGATTTGTAACTATTAATAAAGGTATATCAATACATCGATCTGATTGCTTAAACGTAAATATTGATAATTCAAAAGGCGAAAGAATAGTTGATGTAAGCTGGGGTATAGATTCACACTCTGGGTCAATAGTTTGGTTAGAAATAGAAGCAATAGATAGGCCCTATCTATTAAGAGATGCAACAATTGCTATTTCTGATAATGGAGGTAATATTCTCGTTGCGAAATCAGTAACTAACAGTAAAAGAATTGTCTCACTTCTTTTCCAGGTAGAATTAAGTGACAACATACAGTTAGAGTCAATTATTTCTGATTCTAATAAAATTGAAAATGTATTTGAAGTTAAACGTATTTATCCAGGTATGGGGGTGTAATTATTGATAATATAAAAACTTTTACAAGCTTCACTACTTCAAATTGCTATGTAGTAATTCCTGACAATACTACAGATATTTGCTACGTAGTTGACCTACCTCCAGATGTGGAACCTGCTTTAGAATATATAAATGGCAACAATTTATCAGTTGGAGGTTATTTGCTAACCCATGGACATTTTGACCATACATTAGGTATGGATAAAGTCGATGGTAATATTTATATAAATTTAGATGATGAATTTCTTGCTAGAAATCCACAGGAACAGTTAAGTAGTTTTACCAATTCAGAATTAGATGTTCAATCTTACGAAGGTGAATTGCATGATATATCAACATTTACTCATACTGATATAAATATTTACAGGAATCCAGGTCACACTAAAGGGAGTATTTCCTATGAATTTAAAAATTTAGGTGTCATATTCACAGGTGATTTTGTATTTGCTCAGGGAATAGGAAGAACTGATTTATATAGCGGCGATACTAATGAAATGAAAGAATCTATTAACAATATTTTTTTAAATTTCGATAAAGAATTTGAAGTATTTCCTGGTCATGGCAATACAGACACTGTCAATAATATTCTTAACTATAATAGCTATTTAAAGGAATTTATAAATGGTTG
>CENF01034783.1_pt1 | contig 34632 bp, 34 predicted proteins | sample 361291 | NCBI WGS metagenome assembly CENF01 (sample SAMEA2619399, study PRJEB7988) | marine metagenome | isolation source: saline water (ENVO:00002010), including | reverse complement strand
CCTCCCGCACTGGCTTTTTCGTCCTCTCTTCCGTTTTCAAAGAGCAGGTTTACAGATCTCTCTGCAACCGCTTCCGGGCGACAAGGTCGGAGCCGGATAAGCCCACATATTACGTGCGTAAATTACACATTAGGGGCGAAGGTTGAATCTACCCACAAAGTGAACAATTTCAACATTATTTACGTTTTTATTCTGTTCTTTTTCTCATAAAGATGAGTACAACAACAGCAGGCTCTAGCTTAATCGGTAAATCTCAAAATGTTCCGCTGTTTTTTGCCTTTTTGCAATAAAACATACTTTCCTCCGACAAGCACTTCAGAAGCTATGGCAGTCGACGAGACCTTTTCTCTATTTACTGAAACACCGCCTTGTTTCATTAGGCGACGAGCCGCTCCTTTAGAGTCCACAAGGCCACTCAATACGAGAGCTTCAACCAATCCATCCTCATCCTTAAGGACGTCGGACGAAATTTCTGTCTCTTGAACAATTCCAGCCAGAGCTTCAAACATTTCCTCGGTAAGGTCATCTTTTCCAAACAGAGCTTCTGCTGCCAGCTTCGAGTCCCTTACTGCTTTTTCGCCATGGACGAGATTGGTTATTTCATCGGCAAGCAGCTTTTGACCTAGCCGATTTTCTGGAGTGCTATGATGCTCAAGGACTATTTCAGAGATTTCATCAACGTCTAAAAGTGTTAGCTGCAAAAGAAATCGTTCAAGATCTCGGTCATCGACTCGAAGCCAGTACTGATGGAATTCGTAGGGCAAAGTCATTTTTGCATCAAGCCAGATAGCCCCGTCAACCGACTTCCCATACTTCTGCCCATCGCTACGGGTTATTAACGGCCATGTTAAACCATGAGCGCTTGCTCTACTTCGTCTTCGAATGAGATCCACTCCTTGAGCGATATTTCCCCACTGGTCTGAACCTCCTATCTGGAGTTCACAATTCAAATTCTGATGCAACCACCAGAAGTCAAATGCTTGCAAGAGCATATAAGAAAATTCAGTAAAACTAATTCCGTGCGTGCTTTCCATTCGAGAGCGCACGGATTCTCTACCTACCATCTGGTTTATTGTCGCGTGCTTCCCAACATCTCTGAGGAAATCCAGCACATTGACATCCTTTGTCCAGTCAAAGTTGTTGACCAACTTTGCGTTATCAAGATCAACAAGCTTTTCAAGCTGAATACGTATTCCTTCTAAATTGTTTTGCAAAGTCCCTTCATCTAGGAGGTTTCGTTCTTCAGACCTTCCTCCAGGATCGCCTATCATTCCTGTTGATCCACCTATAAGTGCTATCGGTTTATGACCAGCATCTTGGAACCTACGCAACATTAGGACTCCTATAAAGTTGCCTATGTGAAGGCTGGGTGCAGAGGGATCTATTCCGTGATAAACAGTCAAGGGACCATTTGCCAATCGCGCTTCTAAGTCTTGACGGTCCGTGGTGTCTTGTATCAACCCCCGATCGTCAAGTTCATCCAAAAAGTTAGAATTGCTCATAGCTTGACATTAGACCTCTTTGGAAGAACTACGACGTTATTAAGTCAAAATATGGAATTCGTAGGTATTTGGCATTTCATCCTTTAAGCGACCATCATTATATAAGTGGATAAAGGCATTGATATGACCGAAACGTTAGACAACGGCTTGCGCAAATTCTCCATTGGTAGAGTAATTTCTGTACTTCTCTTGTTGACGATAGCTCTGTTTTGGATATGGGCACTCTCCCCTCTTGCGCCAAGTGGCCACCCTGATAAGTTGGATAATTCTTCATTTGCTGATGAGGCTAAGATTCTATGTAGCCTCGCCGAAGACGAACTTGAGGAAATTCCGTTTGCCTTTGAAGCTGCATCTCCTAGTGAAAGAGCTGATCAGATTGACCGGGGAACGGCAATTTACAGAGCGTTGATTTCAGACCTCTTGTCGATCGCACCGGATGAGAACACTCGCGATGGGCGCTTGGTTAGGCTATGGCTAGCTGACTATTCTGTTTACCTTGATGACCGTGATGCCTACGCTGCGAAGTTTCGTAATGGCATTGACGAAGCATTTACTGTTACGAAAAAAGGGTCTCGTTGGGTAACAGATCCAGTTGATGAATTCGCAAAGGGTAACAAAATACGAGAATGCCTTGTTCCACTTGATGTTTAAAACATGTCTAAAGACACCTCAAGAGACCACAGCATTTCGTAGGTTCCGGAGGTAAGCCTGAATTCTTCTAGAGTGTCTGGCCCGCATGCCCCTGTGCCTAGTCCTCTGATGGCGGCATCTATATGCACTTCGGTGGTTGGTCTGGGCCTGAGTTGGGATATTGTGAGCGATTTGCTGAGGTCCGTGTCATGCACGGTACTTGCTGAAAACGAATTTGCGTTCGCAATATTGAATTTGAGTTGATCGCCTTGGTGGTTGCTAAGAATGAACCACTTTGTATCCTGGTGTGCCCCATTTTCTTGAGGGACTACATATGGGTGATACTGATTGTCTACAGTGGATTTCCACTTACTTATAAGCTGAGATTTGCAGCGGTCGGGATATGACTCCAGCGGTCCACGTCCGAACCATTCCAGAATTGAGTATTTAGCTGCGATTTCAAGACGAATTCCCACCCTCGGAAGGTCATTCCACTCGTCGGGGATCTCGAAGGTTTCGTGAAAGTGGATTAAATTCCTTTCTGCCCAGATGAGGCTCGAGTGTGTAGCCTTTGCATTCGCCCCTTGATATTCACTATTAACCTGAAGGTAGCCTCCTTCTTCGAGGATCTCTAGCTGAGTGACCTCTTGTTTTGCATCCAGCTGATCTAGGCCTTCCTTAATCCACTTTCTACGGACGCCCGATACTTCTGACATCCATCCTTGCTTAACTCCATCGTTGTCGGTGGGGGGTCGCCAGAAACAACTATGGGGGAATTGCGTAAACAATTCCCTACCTTTGTAGGTGACTGACCCTTGATTATCTGATGTAGGTACGGAAATCGTGAAGTCTTCCAACTGGACATGATTGGTTACTGGCCCTTTACGAGTTTGTTCTACAGGAAGCTTTCGCTGGGTATTGTGTGATTCGTTCTGAAGAATAATTTGATCCCAGGCTACGATATGTTCGCTTGGGCACCATGTCGCTGGGTTGTTGTATTGCCAGAAAAGGTTTAAGTATAAATCTTTTTCTGGTGTCGAAACAGGAACCGTGGGGATTGATTTTTCAATGACTTTTGCGGCTTCTAGATCATGAAATTTCCATTCCCCAAACTCAACCACCTCACCCTCAGCTTCTATAGTCCAAAGGCATTTAAATTCACTTAAGTCAGCAAATACTGAGCGATTTCTTATTGATATTGTTTGTTGAGTGAGCTTTATCACCTCTATGGGTCGGTACGCCCAGGCGACTTCTTTAAGGGCTGGATGGGGAGACCCATCAGGGCTATTTAAACCATTAATGCAGAAATTCGCATCATTCGGGCTGTCATCAAAATGCCCACCATAAGCCCAAAACTCGTTTCCTTCTTCATCCGTTTCAAGGAGGCCTTGATCTTTCCAATCCCAAATGAAGCCCCCTGCCAAAGCATCGTGATCATAGAATGCATCGACATAGTCTGATAATGATCCATTTGAGTTACCCATTGAGTGAGAGAACTCGCAGAGAACAAGCGGTCTGTCATCATCTTTTGACTGTTCGGCCCAAGTCGCCCATTTCGTGATAACTTCAACGGGTGAATACATCGGGCAGACAATATCGGTTGTTAAACGTTCAAGAGGATCTGGAGCTTGCCTACTGTTCTCAAACCCCCTTTCGTTGTTTAATGAGAATCTATGCTCTAGAGCACCCTCGTAGTGAAGGAATCGTGAAGGGTCTTCGCTCCTAATCCAAGCTGCTGCTGCTACCTGCCCTGACCCGAATCCTGACTCGTTACCGAGTGACCAACCTATTATTGAAGAATGATTTCGGTCGCGTTGAAACATTCTCTTTGTGCGTTCCTCTATAGCTTTATGAAATCGAGGGTCCAAAGCCAGCGAACTTAATCTTGCGTGGGATTCACAATTCGCCTCATCAAGAACATAGAGTCCTAACTCGTCGCACAGATTAAGAACTTCTGGGTCATTTGGATAATGCGCTGTTCTTATGGCGTTAATATTGTGGAGTTTCATAGAGATTAACTCTTCTTTGATCTCATTAGTTGTTTGGGTTTTACCTGTGATTGGGTGATGATCATGCCTATTAACCCCATGGATCACGATTGCTTTTCCGTTGATTCGCAGTTCTCTTTCTTTTACTTCTACTCGCCTGAAGCCAACACGTTGACTGATTACTTCTTGGGATTTGCCTTGTTCATCAAAGAGTTCTATGTAAACGTTATACAGATTCGGAGTTTCGCTTGTCCAAGGTTCAACAGCAAGGTCCTTGAGGGAAAATGTGGATTGCACACCAGCAAAACTATATGATTCGAGAAGTTCTTCTAGAGGCGAGCCTGTCTTTGAAACAGCTACCTCTAGGTGGCCTGATTCGGCGATGATCGTGCCAGATACGGTTTCGACAATAACGTTTGTGCTCAATCCTCGTTTTGGTTGCGAAATTAGAACCTTACCTTCAATGCTCCCACTATTATCCTCTGGATTAAAGTCACATAAGAGGTGAACGTCTGAGACGTGCAATGATTTTTTGCTTTCAATCCATATTGATCTGTGCAGACCACCATGAAACCAATGATCCTGGTCTTCTATCCAAGTTGCATCACTCCACTTGGGAACGACTAATGTCAGCACATTCTCTCCGACGTGTAAATGTGGGGTTAGGTCAAATTCGCTTGGCAAACGACTATCTTTTCCTAGCCCAGTGAAAACTCCATTACAAAAGACCATTACGATACTTTCTGCACTTCCGATATGGAGGATGCACTTGTCCCTCATAAAGCTTGAAGAAATATTCACTACTTTTTGGTAAACCCCGGTTGGATTCTCTTCTGGGACATTGGGAGGATCATAGCCGGTCCATGGCATAACAATATTCGTGTAGTGGGGTTTATCTTCCGAGATTTGCCTTGTCCATGCTCCTGGCACTTGGATGTCATCCCAGGAAGACTTTCCATAGTCCTCCTCTAGAATCTCAGTTGATAAATCATTTAGAGTGTTTAGGAGTTTGAACTTCCAGACTCCATCAAGCGAAAGCCTATTTAGAGGTGTTTCTGCTTTTTTTGCTTTGGATAACGATTCATAAGATGGGAATAAGACCCGCATAGGCATCCTATTGATTTCAGTAACTTGAGGATCGAAAATAGTTTCTACGGGGATCGTGAGCACAGTTCTAGTATGCCTTGAATTTTTAACATGATTCTTTGTTTGTATTCTTTGATGATAAAACAAAAGGGTGGATCTAGACCCTAAATCCGTTGACTATGTGTTATCAACTACTCGATCTGTGCGACTTCGTTTGGATTTTGAGCGATCCGTTGATCCACAGATCATTCTTGATTGTATTGATATAGCAGAGCAGGCCCCTACAGGGGGAAATATAGGTTCGCGTCGTTGGATTGTCATCACTGACCCTGAAAAGAAGGCACAGATTTCTGACCTTTATTTAAAATCTGCTGGAAACTGGATGATAGCTGCGAGGGACCGCCTAACTGGTACTGGTCACCCAAATGAAAAAATGTTTAAGTCTGCTGCGCATCTAGCTGAGAATCTGGAGAAATCACCCGCAATCGTTATTCCTGCAATTATTGGAACTCACGATAATTCTGGGCGACCGGGTTTGTTCGATTCCGTGATTCAGAGTGCTTGGAGCTTTTGTCTTGCCCTGCGCTCTAGGGGTTTGGGCACTGCTTGGACAACTGCGATCCTTAGCGAAACTGATGAGTTGAAAAGGATACTGGACCTACCTGAAGGAACAACTGAAATTGCGATGTTTCCTGTTGCATGGACAAAGGGGTTAGACTTCAAACCTGTTCCCCGAGCATCCGCAAGGGAGATCACGTATTTTGATTCTTATGGTTTAACGTTTGAGAATGGCCCCAACTTTCCCTTTGTCTTTTCGAATGGCCCCGGCGTTGCTGTCGATATCGATATCTCGGCTCGCAAGCAGGACGTTTGGGATTTGATCACCGATATCAATTTCGGCAGTAAATTCTCCAGTGAATTCGTTGGAGCCAGTTGGGATGAAGAGTTTTCTTCACTAACGGTAGGTGCTACTTTTACTGGGCGAAACCAGAACGAGCATATTGGCGAGTGGACAGCTAAGTGCACTATCGATGCGCTTGAGTTAGAACGCTTATTTGGTTGGTGCACCGGAGATATATCCTCACCTGGTGCACGTTGGAGATACGAGCTTTTTGACCTCGGGAGAACGATACGCGTTCGACATAAAGTTATCTTGGGACCTGGCGACTCAGGTTTGACAAGAATCATTGCAGAGAATTCTCAGAACGAGAGCAAAATTATTCGTAATAGGCTTTTCACCCTTCGCCAGAATATGGAAATGGTTTTAGATGGTATGAAAGCTTCGTTAGAAAATTAACTTTCAATCTGTTCGGTTACAGGTAATTTAACCAGTGGTATTACTCTGTCGGTTTTTCCTTGATATGTTGCATACCATGCACGGTCAGCGCATAGCCGTCGCCATGTTTCATTCCGCTCATCGCTGCCTAGTATTTGAGCATCAGACCAGTATTTACCGTCTTGGACTTGGACTTTGACTTTTGGATTCGCTTGCTTATCTTTTAGATTAACGAACCAAGAGGGGTGCGCAATAGCTCCAGCAAAGGAAGCTACTACTATTCTGTCGCCATCTTTGTTTTTCCACGTAGGAAGAGCGACTTTATGTTCATTGCCTGTTTTTCGTCCTATGGTAGTGAGAAGCACATGGTGCATTCCTGCTTGGACCCACACAAGATCATCATTTGTCATCTCCATTGCTTCGACATGAGCTTTGGTTAGTTCAATGATTTCTGAGTGGGATGGGGTATCCCAAACCTGATCAACGTGTTGGTCGGTTGGGTTGACATCTGAATCCATTTTTTCCTTTAAAGAGTGAGTCCGAAAAGTTTAATTGCATTATTTCTTGCTATTTTATTTATTGTCTCTTGTCCAAGGTGCCCAAAAAGGTCTTCTGCAATTGCGAGAGTATTGGGAAATGTGCCGTCTTGATGGGGGTAATCAGTTTCAAATAGGACGTTATCTTCACCGATGCGGTCCAATAGATCAATCCCAACTGTGTCTTTGAAGAAGCAGCTGTAAACGTGTTTTTTGTAATAATACGATGGTGGGTTTGGTATTCTCTTCTCACCTTGAGCCCATTGGTGAGTTTGCCAAGTATCGTCGGCCCGCTCGATAAAGTATGGGATCCACCCGATTTGGCTTTCAGCATAAAGAAGTTTGAGATTCGGAAATTGTTCAAATTTTCCTGAGAAAATCCAATCGATCATGGATGCTGCACTATTACAAACTATTAGATTCGCCGTGACAACGGTGGGCGCCTCTGGAGAGGTTTGTACCGTTTTGGTACCAGAACCTATATGCATACAGATAACAGTTTGAGTATCTTCGCATGCTTTGAAGAATGGATTCCAGAAGTCGCCATGGAGTCCTGGTCGCCCTAGCCAAGCTGGTAATTCAGACCACGCTACTGCTCGGCAACCTTTTTCTGCTACGCGATATATCTCTTTAGCTGCTAGTTCTGCATCCCATAATGGAACTATGCATAATGGGATCAACCGTCCCCCACTAGAGCCACACCACTCATCTATCATCCAATCGTTGTATGCCTGTACGCATAACAGTCCAAGATCGAGATCTTCTGCTTCAGAGAATAACTGTCCGCAGAATCTTGGGTAATTAGGGAAGCACAATGATGCTTCTACGTGGTTTATGTCCATGTCTGCCAAACGAGCTTTGGGGTCATAACAACCTGGGGCTATATCGTCGTAAGTTACCCCTTCCATTGTGACTTCCTCGGGAGGAATTCCGGGGCATGCCACCATTTGTTTGATTTGGTAACGCTTATTTTCAAAATGCCACCAGGCCGCCATTTTATTGCCTGTGCCAGGTGTTTCTAACCATACACCGTCGTTTAGTGTCATCTCCCCCTGAGGTGCGATAACAATCTTTGGAGCAAGTTCCTTGTGCTTTGCAGGCATTCTGTCTTGCCAAACATGAGCTGGTTCAATAACGTGGTCGTCTGCGCTAATAATTTTTGGAATCATTATTCTTTATTCTAGTTTGAGTTCACTATTTTTGGTAACTCATGATCACTGCAAAGCACATCTCATCGTTACTTCCGTCAGCCCACAGCACATAACTAGGTTCAAGGTTGTTGGGTCTCAGTGATCTATCCCACACGCATTCAAGGCGTATGATATCGTCTCTTTCAATGTAGATTTCTTCTTCTGGATAATAGGCAAATTGCCATTCAAAGTCCCAATCAGGAATATCAAGCAGGATTAATTCATCAGTGGTATCGGGATTAAGTGTCATGCGAAAAGAAGCTCCGATGTTGTGCTGGTGCCCAAGCACAGCTGAGACATAGCCTTCAAAACGAGCTGGTTGGTCGCAAATTGATGATGCTATTCCATTTGTCATTTCGGCAAAGTCATCGGGAGTATAACCACAGGCTTCGAGAATTTGGTCAGCCTGAACTATGCCTTCGTATTGTGCTTGAGCATACAGATACGCGTTATCTCGATCACATAAAGGCCCCTCTTCCCATTCGGCACATGGAATTTCAGCTGGACCGGAATAGGTAGTGATATTTATCGGTTCGGTATCGGAGTCTGTTGACCAGACAGTTCGGAAAGTTGAGCGATCTTCAGGAGCCTCTACATCGTAATGATAATGGATTTGCATTACAAAGAAGTCTCCTGCATTCATTTCTAGTCCCAGGCCTTCTTGGTACTGAATAGCGCCAGTTCCTGGACCCCAAAAAGTTAGTATTTCGTCGCTCCCGAGACCTGTTGATCCAAAACAGCTCCAGCCCCCTTGGTCCTCTTTGGCATCTTTTCGGTTAGCTGCCTCTCTGTATTCTGAGGTCACTCTGTATCCGACTAAGTGATGTACAACTTCAGTTTGGTCAGGGATAAATTCGTACCCAGTGAGATATTTTGTTTCAGTCAACTCAGGGTCGAAGATGAAACAGCGGTATTCGTCTGGCTGCCCTCTTTCACCATCGTAGGAATTAGCAGATGAAAGCTCCTGGTCATATGAAATGAGGAACGGGACTTCTTGAGTTGGCATTACCTGAGTGGTGCCATCAACGTCGACTGGAGCTCCTGCTTGAACCCATTCGACGATTAGTTCTCTCTGATCAATATCAAGACTTGCATTATGGAGAAATGGGACACTCAAGTCTGATGCTGGCCATGGAGGCATGTATCCTGAATCAACTACAGCCCCTATCGCAAATGCGTATGCTGAGATTTCTGCTGCAGTGTCAAGTTTGGCGTGGGGAACACCCGGACCTCTTCCCGTATGACATAATGCACATGCATTTTCTATTATTGGCAGAATCTCATTTTCAAAGGAAATAAGATTTTCAGTGCCCTCTCCATCTTGTCTCTCCTCAGTATCTGGAGATAGCGCAGAGGTAGCATCCTGATTTCCACCTTCAGAGGAAATTGGTTCTACTAATTCATTTGAGTTAGATGAGCACGCAAGTAGAAACGTGAGCAGGGTCGCTGCAAAAATCAGATGTTTGGCAAGTCTCAAACCCATTCGTTAATCTTATAGGCGATGGGCATCTCCGGCTTGCAAGATCCTTTCAAAATTGTTCTTTTGCTATCTCAAACCCTACCTTTGCGAGACGGACCGTACTCTCATCGGAGGTGAGTTGCGTTAACTCGCCAAAATTCAGCCAACGCATTTCAACGCTTTCATGATTTCTTTGAATAACACTGTTGCGTGGGGCGCGTATTAAATATCTGATATCAAGATGCAGATGTTGTAGTTCACCGGGCCTGGCAGGAATTGTATGAACGTCACAATCAATACCTGGGGTAAGTATCTCTAGTCCTTCGATGCCTGTCTCTTCTGTAGCTTCACGCAGAGCCACCCGAGGTAGGTTTCCGTCTCCATCTGCATGGCCTCCAGGCTGGATCCAGATTTGTAGCTTTTTATGAAGCATAATGAGGATTTTTTTTCCGGTATAGTCAACGATTGCTGCTGAACCAGTGAGGTGCCCATCCAAGCAAGTTCTATGCAATGCATCAGGATGGTTTTTGAGAAAATCAATAATCTGAGATTTAGCATTTTCTGAGCTCCCGCTAGTTGGAAGCACAGCACCTATCTCACTGATTGCATTATCAAGGGAATCTGCCTCATTCCCAATATTTTGATTATTTTTCCATATGAAGGAAATAGTTCTCTCCTACTTTGACTGCAGATGATTTTTAAGAAGTTCGGGTATAGCGATCGGCCTAAAGTCGATATGGTCCACACAGACATATGAGATTGATGCTTCGAAACAATGCTCTTTTAACACAAATCCATCAGTCTTTATGTCAAAACTGCTGTTTCCCCAACGGGTAACTTGTGATTTAGTTATGAGGCTATCCCCAAATTTAACTGGCTTGTGCCAGGTGAGATTGGCGCTTTTTAGCATAATTTCGGCTTCGAGTTTTTTTTCAAAATTCCAATCTAATTCTCGCATCCAGCAATCGAAAGCATCATCAATAAAAGTTAAGTAGTGGGCGTTGTAGACAACCCCTTGCATATCGCAATCCACATATCTGATTCTTATCTGATGCGTATAGCTCATAAGAGACTTCTGTTATTAGCGATGTTTTGCTCAAATACCGTGACCTGCTCCTTTAGTTGCTTGAGGCTTCCAGCTCCATGTGTTTTTTTGCTATTTGCAATAGTTGCATTTTCAAAGAGTTTCTTTGGTTCATCTCCTAGAAGTTCGTGCGTAGCAACAAGTTCTGACAATTCGGTGCCGGTTGTTAGCGCTTCTTGGACAAGACCTGCGACTAAAGCATGGGCTTCTCTAAAAGGAACGCCGTTAAGCACTAGCCATTCAGCGATATCTGTTGTGACCATGAACGGGGATGTGGCGAGCTCATTTGTTCTCTCAGAGTTGAACGTCATTGTTAGTAACATGCCGCTTATAGCTGGCAGTAGGTTGAGAATCGTGTCGACGGAGTCGAAGAGGGCCTCTTTATCTTCCTGTAAGTCTTTGTTGTAAGTGAGGGGGGTTCCTTTTAATGATGCAAGTAATCCAGTTAGATTTCCGATAAGCCTCCCTGACTTTCCTCTAGCCAACTCTGCTATGTCTGGGTTTTTTTTCTGCGGCATCATAGAAGAGCCTGTTGCGTACGCATCGTCTAACTCGACAAAGTTAAATTCGCTACTTGACCAAAGGATGATTTCTTCCCCTATACGGGAGAGATGCACCCCTAGGAGTGCTATGGCTGAGAGGACATCTACGACGAAGTCTCGGTCTGAAACGGCGTCCAAGCTATTGTTGAATAGGGATTTAAAGTTGAGATCGTCAGCCACGGCGTGTGAGTCCAATGGTAATGACGATCCCGCTAGCGCACCGGCCCCGAGGACGGAAACATTAGTTCTATTTCGTGACTCAAAAAGCCTCTGCACATCTCTGGAGATCGCCCAACCATGAGCGAGAAGGTGGTGCGCTACAGGCACAGGTTGCGCCTGTTGGAGGTGGGTGTACCCAGGCATCATGATACCTTCAAGCGATTTCGCTTTTGTTAGTAAGGCCTCCTGCAAAGAGATAAGCTCAGTAATTATTTCTGAACATATGCGCCTAGTCCAGAGTCGTAGATCTGTTGCTACCTGATCATTGCGGCTCCGTCCAGTATGAAGTTTTGCGCCTGCAGGGGTAATTTCCGTTAACCGCCGCTCGACAAGGGTATGAATATCCTCATCGGCAGGCAAAATATTGATACTCCCGCTTTCAATTTCCTCCTTAACTTTTTCAAGCCCATCCAATACTGCGCTTAACTCAGATTCGTTGTAGACGCCTATTGTCTTTAGCATTTTTGCATGAGCTTTAGAAGCAGTTATGTCCTCTTTGTAAAGACGGATATCAAACCCAATGCTCGAGTTAAGGTTTCTCAAAACATCTGCTGAGGAAACGTTAAGCCTTCCATGCCAAAGCGGAAGCCCTTTTGAGTTATCGCCATTATTCATTCTGTATCTCCGGTTCTTATGCGTCTTTAGATCTCTTTGATGCGAGAGTTCTAAGCCTCAGTGCGTTCAGCTTAATGAACCCTTCAGCGTCAGCTTGGTTGTACGCTCCATCATCCTCTTCAAAGGTTGCTATCTTTTCATCGAAAAGGGATTGAGAACTTCGTCTCCCTACAATTTCTACATTTCCTTTGAAAAGTTTGACCCTCACTTCTCCATTCACTTGCTGTTGGGTGTGGTCTATCGCCACTTGAAGCATTTCTCTCTCGGGGCTCCACCAAAACCCGTTGTAAATCAAACTTGCGTATTTGGGCATTAGTTCATCTTTCAAGTGAGCAACTTCACGATCAAGGGTGAGGCTTTCAATCGCTCTGTGCGCCTTAAGCATGACGGTCCCGCCAGGAGTTTCATATGCTCCGCGAGACTTCATTCCGACGTAGCGGTTCTCTACAATGTCTAATCGTCCTATTCCATTGGCTCCAGCTATTTGGTTGAGAGTTTTAAGAATATTCGCAGGGCTCATTTTTTGTCCATCAATTGCAACGATATCTCCGTGTTCGTATTCCAGTTCAAGGAATGTGGCTTCGTTTGGAGATGCCTCGGGACTTACAGACCATCTCCACATTTCTTCTGGAGGTTGAGTCCACGGGTCCTCTAGTGGGCCGCCTTCATACGATATGTGTAGGAGGTTTGCGTCCATTGAGAAAGGTGATTCTTTTCCTCTCTTCATTTCAACCGGTATTCCGTGGTCTTTCGCATACTTCATTAAGGATTCGCGTGATCCAAGGGACCACTCTCGCCATGGAGCAATGACATGAATATTAGGGTTGAGGGCATAGGCGCCTAGTTCAAAACGCACTTGGTCATTGCCTTTGCCAGTTGCGCCATGACTAATGGCGTCAGCATTTGTCTCTTGAGCTATTTCAACAAGTCTCTTCGCTATCAGGGGTCGAGCGATGGAAGTTCCGAGAAGATACTCCCCTTCATAAATTGCGTTTGCTCTGAACATTGGGAATACAAAATCCGCCACAAATTCCTCTTGTAAGTCTTCAATAAATATGGCGCTGTCGGGAATGCCCATTGCGAGCGCCTTGGCACGAGCAGGCTCAACTTCTTCACCTTGCCCAATATCTGCTGTGAAGGTAACTACCTCGCAGTTATAGGTTTCTTGCAACCATTTGAGGATAATTGATGTGTCTAATCCGCCTGAGTAAGCCAGAACTACTTTTGTGATATTCATGATTTTCCTTTATTGCTCTAATCCCGATAGTTCTCTTAGGGATTCAGATAGGTCTTGTCCTGACCATGTGTTGCTAGCCACCACCATGACAGTATCATCACCAGCGACTGTTCCGAGTACAGAGTCCAATCCTGCTCTGTCCAACGCAGAGGCTACTACATGAGCTGAACCCGGAGGTGTCCTCATCATGACTATGTTTTCTGAGACTCCTATTTCAACGACCCACTCGCCTAGGACACGTTTCAGATGGTTCTCGTGGACATGCCTCTCGCTAGGTAGTTCAGGGATTGCGTAGACCATTGCGCCGCCACTGACTCTTACCATAACTGACCCCAGGTCATCTAGGTCTCTTGATACTGTCGCTTGCGTTGCGTTTATTCCTTGATCTTTTAGGAGAGAAATTAGTTGTTCTTGAGAGCTCACAAAGTTTTCAGCGAGTAATTGTGTTATTAAGTGTTGGCGTTGTTTTTTCATACTAAACCTCCTCGTTACTGAGAAGGAAAGCTATTGCTCCCCTAGCGGAATGCATTCTGTTCTCAGCTTGTTTCCATATTCTGCTGTATGAACTGTCAAGAACTTCTTGTGTAACTTCTTCATTTGGGTGGGCGGGTAAACAATGCAAAAAGATTGATTCGGGGTCAGCTAATGAGAGCATTTCCATTGTGACAGTGAATCCGTTGAAGTCGTTGAGTCGAGTTCTGCTTTCCTTTTCTTGACCCATTGATGTCCAGACATCTGTGTAAATTATATTTGCGCCCTCTATGGCAGTTTCAGGGTTATCGGTTTGTAGGATTTTTCTGCCTCCGGATTGAATTCTTTGAAGGCTGTCCTCCGAGAATTCGTAGCCTTTTGGCGATGCTACTCTGAATTCCATCCCTACCATGAGGGAGCCTATCGCAAGCGAGCGGGCCACATTATTTGAGTCCCCAATGTAGGCAATTTTGAGTCCTTCAAGTTGTCCAAATTCTTCTTTAATTGTCAGGAGGTCAGCTAACGCCTGAAGCGGATGAGCTTCATCTGAAAGCATGTTAATTACTGGAACTGAAGAATGTGTTGAAAGTTCAGAGACCGTTTCATGGTCAAACACTCTTGCGCCTATGAGTGCGTGGTAACAGGAAAGTGTTTTTGCGACGTCTCCGGTGCTCTCCCTTTTCCCAATCCCTACTTCATCAGGCCGAATTGTTACTGGATGTCCTCCAAGTTGCACGATTGCCATCTCCATTGAATTGCGTGTGCGGTTTGAAGGCTTTTCAAAGAGTAAAGCGGCGCCTTTACCTAGGAGTAAATCTTCGGAGCTTTGATATGGCAGAGAAAGGACCTTATTTAACTCTGTTGTACTGAGGTCATCGATTTCAAGAAGATGCCTAGGCATTGAGTATTCCTTTCAATATTTGTATTCCCTCTTGTATCTGATGTTCAGATGTTGTGAGCGGTGGTGTTAGTCGTAAAGCCGTTGGAGTAATAGGATTGATTAGTAAACCGTTCATAGATGCCTTTGCAGCTACTTCTTTACTGATTGCTTTGTCGAGCTCAATTGCAAGCATTGCGCCGTTCCCACGTATAGAAACCACTTGTGGCAATTCTGCCATGCTTGTTCGGATCTGCTCTTCAATTAACTGAGCCATCTTGTTGCAGTTGTCTCTCTTCATGATTTCAAGGACTTTACGCGCCACAGCTGTTCCTAGAGGATTACCTCCGTAAGTGCTTCCATGATCGCCTGCTTCAAATGATGCGGCTAATTCTCGCTTCACCCAAACTGCTCCGATTGGAAAACCGTTTCCTAGTGCTTTCGCTATGCAGACGACGTCCGGGTTCAAGCCATGGTGTTGGAATGCGAACCACTCCCCTGTCCTACATAAACCGCTTTGAACTTCATCAACCATAAATAACAAACCACGATCTCTGGATAGTTCTTGTGCCTTTAGTAGATAGTCAGAAGTATGCGGCCAGACTCCCCCTTCACCGAGGATTGGTTCTAGGTGAATGGCTGCAGTGGTTTCGTCTATAGCATCATTGAGAGCTTCGATATCCCCTCTCTCTATGTTTTTAAAGCCTTGGGGCATAGGAGCAAATGGTTCATGTTTATGGGGCTGACCGCAAGCTGCGAGAGCTGCGAGAGTCCTTCCGTGAAAGGAGTCATTTGCAGTTATGACTGTATATTTGCTCTTTGATGTTGCTTTCCGAGCAATCTTAAAGGCGAGTTCATTGGCTTCCGCTCCCGAATTACAAAAGAAAACTTGCCCTATCGGGTTATATGGACTGGAACTCGGATCATTGATATTTCCTGTTACAGCTTTATCAATTTCTACGGCAACGTGATGTGCATGCTCAGTTGCCCAATAGTTAGAAACCTGCGTTAATTTGCCGGCTTGTTCCCCTATTACCTCTGCAATCTCGGGGTTGGCATGACCTAATGATTGGACTGCTAATCCACCGACAAAATCTAAGTAACGTTTGCCTTCACTGTCCCACAGTTCAGTACCTTCTCCTCGTATGAACATGATGTTCGGCGCGGCGTAGGTTGGCATGATAGGACAATTTTGCAACTCTCCATTCACTCCCATATTTTCAGCATGTGACGACATCTATTCCTCCTCAACAATCATTGTTCCAATTCCTTCATCTGTGAAAAGTTCGAGAAGAACGACATGGGGTATCCTGCCATCAAGCAGGTGGGCGCTCTCTACTCCTTGCCTTAGAGCATCAATACAGGAATTCACTTTAGGTATCATCCCGTCGGATATACCCTTTGAAACGACCATTTCACTGACCTTTGATGTTGTGATACTAGAAATTAGAGTATCAACATCGCCCTTGTCGAAAAGAAGTCCCGGAACGTCTGAGAGATATATGACCTTTTGGACTTTCATTGCGCCGGCTAGAGCGCCTGCTGCCGTATCAGCGTTTATGTTATAACTTTGGCCTTCATCATCAATTCCAAGTGTCGATATGACAGGGATTTCGCCAGCTTCAATGACCATCCGAAGTGAGTGAGGGGCGATATCAGTTACTTGTCCCACGAAACCCAATTCATGATTTATAGAAGTTGCTGAGATCAACTTCGCGTTCTCGCCGCTTAAACTAATTGCTGGCCCGCCTAGTGATGTTATGGCTTCAACTATTTTTCTTCCGACTTGGTCTTTAAGGACTTTGCTTACGATTTCCAAGGTTTCTTGATCTGTCACACGTAGGCCGTCAATGAAACTGGTTTTTTTACCTGCAAGTTTTAATTCTTCTCCTATTTGAGGACCTCCGCCATGGACAATGATTGGCTTTATCCCAACTGAATGAAGCAAAACAACATCTTCGGCTAGACGGTCAAATAAAGTTTGATCTACGAGGGTACTTCCACCTATTTTGATGAGTATTACTCTTTCGGAGAAACGCTGTATGTATGGCAGAGCCTCTATGAGGATTTGCGCACGATCAGCCGGTAGGTAATCTTTAATTTCTAGTTCGTTCATGACATCCCTACGATCTGTAACCAGCATTAATTTCGATATACCGCTCTGTTAGGTCACATGTCCACACAGTTGCCTGACAGTTCCCCACCCCGATATCAGCACGAATTTTTATGTTATCTTTGCGTAGATGCTGTGTAGCTTTCTTCTCGCTGTAGGAAGGATTTTGTTGCCCATTCTTAGCTACAAGCTCGCTCCCAATCCAAATACGGAGTAGGTCCCTATTCGCTTTTTCCCCTGATTTACCAATTGCCATGACGATACGTCCCCAGTTGGCGTCTTCAGCCGCTATCGCTGTCTTCACCAGCGGTGAGTTCGCTATGCTCATTGCAATTTTTTTTGCAGCTTGGTCTGTATCAGCTCCGGTGACTTCTATCTCAACGAACTTTGTAGCTCCTTCACCATCTTTCACAATTTGGTGTGCTAGGTCTTTGAACACAAGTTGGACTGCTGCTTCGAATGCTTCGGAGTTTTCGTCCCAATCGTATTGAGATTTACCGGTTGCGAAAACCAAAACGGAGTCACTGGTTGATGTGTCTGAATCAACTGTTATGGAGTTGAAACTGTCGTTTGTGGCCTCTTGGACTACTTTCTGTAAATTATCCTGACTTATGTTGATGTCCGTGAAAATGAAAGCAAGCATAGTTGCCATATCAGGAGCAATCATTCCGCTTCCTTTAGCTATACCAACGACAACTGCATCCGTTCCTTTAATCTTGGCTGTTGATCCTTTGGGGAAAGTGTCTGTTGTAGTGATTGCTTCGGCAGCTTGCTTCCAAGAAGCTGATCCAGACGCTTCAAGACTTTCACTCATTTGATCAAAATGTTTCGTTAGTTCAATGGGTTCAAAAGCTTCACCTATTACACCCGTCGACGCTAGGTAGATATGGTCTTTGGGGATTGAGAGGATACTAGCGATTGCTTTTGCTGACTCATTGGCTATTTGTTCGCCTTTGGCCCCCGTAAATGCGTTTGCGTTACCGGAGTTGCAAATCAGTGCTCTTCCATATCCGTATTGGAGATTTTCTTTGCACCAGTCGACAGGTGCCGATGCGCAAAGTGATTTTGTGAAAACTCCTGCTACTCGTGTTTCGTCTTCCATGGTGATTAGGCATAAATCATCCCTATTTTCGTATCGCATACCGCTGTGCGCTGTTGCGATACTAATGCCTGGAACATTGGGCATATCAGGGAAATCTTTTGGAGCGAGGGGTGAGATAGTCATCGTCTTATGGGTATAGTCCAGCTATCGGAAGCCCTAGTGTTTCTTCAATTCCCATTGCTATATTGGCATTTTGGATGGCCATACCTGAAGCTCCTTTCACTAGGTTGTCCAGAGTAACGATAGAGATTAATGTTTGAGTTCTCTCATCGACTCGAGCAGTGATGTGCACAGTATTAGATCCCAGCGTTGCTTTTGTTGAGGGAGGATTTTCTGATACGTAGATAAACGGTTCATGCCCATAAGCTTCATTTAGGACTTCTAGTGCTTTTTGAGTTGTTAGGGGAGCTTCAATCTTTCCATAAGATGTAGCGATAATGCCTCTATTCATAGGCGCAAGGTGAGGTGTGAAAAGCACTTTCGTTTCTATAGCACTGAAGGTAGATAGCGCTTGTTCTATCTCTGGTGTATGTCTATGAGTTAGTAAGCCGTAGGGTGTCACATTCTCATCGACTGCGCAGAAGGTAGTGTTGTCTTTCGGCGGTTTACCTGCACCACTTACTCCAGTAATTAGATTTATGACGATTGATGTACTGTCTATAATTTTTTCTTTAACAAAGGGGGCTAGCGAGAGGATTGAGGCAGCCGCATTACACCCGGTGGCTGCTATGAGCTTTCCTCCCCTAATCTCATCTCGGAATAGTTCCGGTAGGCCGTATATAGAGTTGGCAAGGTATTCAGGGCATTCATGGTCCATTGAATACCAGTCAACATATGCTTGGGGGTCCTTTAAACGAAAATCTGAACCAAGATCGATTACATGCCCTACGTTATTAAGGATCTTTGGGACAATGCTTTGACTTATTCCGTGTGGTAAGGCACAGAAGACAGCGTCTAGACCATCCATAAACTCGGGTTTCATAGCTTGGTATGAAAGGTTCGGATATGCCACGGCAAGGCTTGGGTAAAGCTCATGAACCATGTGACCGGCCTTGCTGTCTCCCGTGACTACCTTTACCTCAAAGTCTGGGTGAGCAGTGAGGAGTCGCAATAATTCCGCGCCTGTGTATCCAGAAGCGCCTAATATTCCTATTTGTTTCATAGAACCATACTATACGTATTTATGCATATTTATGCACAGATATGCATATTTATTCACGTAGCCTTGCGTCAGTCTTCTTTTGGACTTCTTCGATACAGGCTGCACGTAATTCGCTGACCTCACCATCTGTAAGCGTCCCATCGTTTGATTGGAAACGGAGATTATATGCGAGGCTACGGACCTCCCCGTTCCCGTCTTCTGCTTTGTATGAGTCAAATAACTCGAGCTCTTTTAGGTATGCGCCGCCAGCCTTCCTTAAACATCCCTCTATAGACGCAGATGAAGTATTTACTGGAACCTCAAATGCTAAATCTATGTCGCTCGATGGGTATTTTGAGACGCTTTTGTATTTTTTCTTTCCGAACGAACCCGTGAGAATTGATCCTAGATCTAACTCAAGCCATGCGACTGGACCATCAATGCCATAGTTTCTGAGCACTCTTGGATCCACTTCCCCTACTGTTCCACTGCTTTGACCTGCAACGTAAACTTGTGCTGAACGAGCAGGATGCAATCCATCTATTTCTTGTTGTTTTAGTTGCATGTTCGGGAATGCCATCGACGAACTTATTAGGTCAAGAATCGCAACAATTTCGGTTGCATTACCTCCAGTAATGGAGATGGACAAATATTCCCTCTCGTCAGGTAAAATCTGATCCACTTCACTTGGGAGATACACATGCCCTATTTCAAAAAATTTAAGTTTTTTGACTCTGTGTGATTGATTATATGAAATTATTTTAAGTTGACCTGGCAAAAGCGAAGTCCTCAGGAGTGATTCTTCCTGAACAAGGGGATTTGAAATTGAGATTGCAGTATTTGGGAGTCCTGCGTTTTGTAGATCTCCGGGCGCAAGGAATGGCATCGGCATCGTTTCATCGCAGCCTGCTCCAATAAGTATTTCTCTCACCGTTCTTCTTCCCTTTTGGAAACGGCTCAACTGCCCTGTAAATGGACCACGTGGAATAGTTCTTTCTATCCTTTCATACCCAAATGTTCGGGCTATTTCTTCAGCCAGGTCCGTCTCGGTTTGAGTGTCCCATCTCCATGAAGGCACAATCACTTCAAAACCCTCTTGGTAAGGCGTTTCATTACCCCCTTCAGTCGTTGCTTCCTTAGATTCGAAACCAATAGATCTAAGCAAATCCATCATTGCCTGATTAGTAAGCGACGTGCCGAGAAGTCCATTTACTCTTTCTTTAGATACACGGACAGGGCTTGCGTTAGGGAGATTTCCATCCGCTTGTATAAGTTCCAACATCTCTGGTTCACATGTTTCACTGAGAAGTTGCACCACTCTATTGAGTGATCGATCCATGTTTATTCCATAATCCGCTCCCCTTCGAAAGCGCATTGATGCTTCACTCATAAGATTTAGATTCTTCACGCTTCGAGAGATTGATGGAGGGTCCCACCAAGCTACTTCAATAATTATCTCCGTCGTTGACTCAGAAATCTCGCTGGACGCCCCGCCCATGATTCCGGCTATCCCTATAGGGTTATCATCTCCATCAACAATCACACCATCGATTTCAGACAGAGTGCGCTCAACATCGTCAAGTGTCACTATACTTTCGCCAGCTTTTGCTCGACGAGTACCTAAACGGCTCCCGTTCACTTTTTTAAGGTCATATGTATGGTTTGGCTGACCCAATTCCAACATCACATAATTTGAGATATCTACGACATTGTTTATGGGTCTCATTCCAAGGTGTATGAGCCTATTCTGAAGCCATTGCGGTGAGGGGCCTACAGTTATTCCCTTCACAACGCAGGCTAAGAATTTGCCGCATAACGTTGGGTCGTGAATATCGATTTGGATGCCAGCCCCAGGCACTACTTGCGGTTTTTGGTCCCTGTCCATAGGGAATTCAAAAGGAATTTCCAGAGATGCGGCTAAATCTCTGGCAACTCCTGAAATACTCATCGCATCTGGCCGATTAGCATTAACCTCAAGATCCCAAAGAATGTCAGATTCTAAACCCAAAGTACCCGATAGCGAACTACCTATAACCCATTCGCGATCCGGATCATTTTCGGACAATATCATGATTCCGTCGCTGTCATCACCCAAACCAATCTCGCTTGCAGAGCAACACATTCCGTTGGATACCTCTCCACGCAATTTCCGCTGAGCTATCTCCATTCCGTCAGGCAGAGTACTCCCCACAGTCGCTACAGGAATAACGTCCCCAACTTGCATGTTAAATGCTCCACAGCAAATCTGAGTTGCCTCTCCGTCACCTAAATCTACATCAACGAGTTGAATGCGCTCAGCGTTTGGATGTGGACGCAAATCCAGAACTTTTCCAACAACAACTCCTGGAAGCTCGCTTCCCACAATTTCCGTAGATTCCACTGCCAAACCCAAAGCACTGAGTTTCTCCCCAATCTTCTCATGATCATGATTTAGATCGGGAATGAATTCCTTTAGCCAAGACAATAAAACTTTCATTTTGCTCCTAGAACTGCCTCAGAAAACGAGCATCATTAACAACTAGTTCTCGAATATCATCGAGTTGGTATCTCATTGAGACAAGCCGGTCAATACCAAAGCCGAAAGCGAACCCTTGCCAAACTTCAGGGTCTATGTTGCAATTTCGTAAGACATTAGGGTGAACCATGCCACATCCGCCTAGCTCTAGCCATGAACCATCAGCTCTTGATATATCAAATTCTGCAGATGGTTCAGTAAATGGAAAGTAACTTGGGCGCAAGCGAGATTTTACTTCTTCTCCGAAAAAAGCATGGACAAAAGAATCAATGGTCCCGGCTAAGTCTCCCATCGTTATTCCCTTATCGATTACGAGACCTTCTATCTGGTTGAATGCAGGTAGATGCGTGGCATCAGCACTATCCGTCCGGAAGGTTCTGCCGGGAGCAACGATATATATCGGAGGTTCCTGCTTCTCCATTGTCCTAATCTGTACTGGAGATGTATGCGAACGCAGCATCACTTCTTCAGGTTCTCCTAGGTCAACGAATATTGTGTCAAAGTTGCCCCGTGCGGGATGCCAGTCTGGGATGTTCAGCGCTTCGAAGTTGTACCAGGCTGTCTCCACTTCGGGCCCTTCCGCTACCGAATACCCCATCCCGATAAAGACGTCCTCGAGTTCGTCGCGCGCTTGCGTAATAAGATGAAGATGGCCACGATTGATTGGACTCAGTTTTTCTGTAAGGTCCATTGTCTCTTTGTCGAATTTACTATTCCATTCAGATTCCTGAAGCACTGTCTTTCTATCTGAAATTAATTGATCAATTTGGTCTTTGAGTTCGTTTAGCTCCTTGCCAGCGCTCGCTCTGTCTTCAGCGGGCAAGGTTCCTAGTTTCTTCTTAGCCCCGACAAGTTTTGATTTCTTTCCTAAGAATTTCGCTTGAACCTTAGAGAGTTCTTCAATTGTTGACGCCTCATTAGAAGCTTCTTCTGCTTCAGTTGCTAAATCGTCTAAATCAAACATCCAATTATTCCTCTGTTCCATTCTCGCAGGTGTTGACGGTCTGGTTGTGGGATTTTCCGAAATAGTTTGCTTTCATCGAGTACCACGCTCGTAAAGGTCGCGTTGCCTGCGAGCTTCGAAAAGGACAACGGAAGCCGCATTAGAGACATTAAGGGATTCTACCCCTAAGCCCATGTCAATTCTCACGATTTGATTCATCTGAGTGAGGGTTTCAGCATCCAACCCCGAACTTTCATTTCCAAGGAAGACAACAAATGGTTTTACAAAATCAAAGTCTAGGTATGAAAGTGGTCCATTTGGTGAGAGCCCTACGCTACGGATTGATCGCTCTTCAAAAACCTTTAGATAATCTGAGGGTCGCATTGAGCGGACAATAGGAATTCTAAATATTGCTCCAGCAGATGCCCTAATCGTTTTGGGGTTATACAAATCCACACTGCTTTCGGAGAAAATTATTCCATTCGCTGAGGCTGCAGCAGCAGACCTTATCAATGATCCCGCATTCCCAGGTTCTCTGATCTCTTTCCCATAAACAAGAAAAGTGGGGCGCTCCTTCATTAATTCTTCAATTGAGACGTCAATTGTTGAAAACGTTGAGATAACTGGCTGAGGATTGACCGTGGTTGCCACGGAATCAATGATCCCTTTCTCTAAATGCCAAACAGTTGCTTCAGAGCCCTTCAGCAAAAGGTCTACTTGCGGAGAGATCGGGTGGTCATTGACAACAAAAACATCTAAAGGTTGATTTCCCGTTTCTACGCACTCCTTTAGAGCTTCTAACCCCTCAGCAGCAAACTTTTGCATCTCCAGTCTGAATTTGGAATCACGCAGCAGTTTTCGTAGCTCTCGAACTCTTGGATTATTTTTAGATATCCCTGCCATGGGCTAGATAGACTGCCTAGCTTGCCTCATTAGAAGTAGCTTGGCCAGCTATATCCACAAGAGCGTTGAATGCTTCGGGGTCATTAACAGCAAGGTCGGCAAGGTTTTTTCTATCAACTTCAATTCCAGAAATTTTTAGACCATTGATGAATCGACTATAAGTCGTTCCATTCTCACGACATGCTGCATTAATTCTCTGAATCCAAAGTTTGCGGAATTCGCCTTTTCGTGCCCTACGGTCGCGAAATGCGTAGTTTCCACTATGCATAACTTGCTCATTAGCTGCTCGAAAGCTTCTACTCTTATTTCCGTAATACCCTTTAGCCCTATTCAGGACCTGCCGGCGTCGTTTTTTGCTGTGTACGGAGGTTTTTGTTCTTGCCATTCTTTCTCCTTAATAGTTACTTCGTATTTCGTTATATACCTAGATTTTTTCGTACCGTCTTAACATCAGCAGAACTTACTTCTGCTGGCCTTCGCGATTTTCGCTTGCGTTTTGGAGACTTCGCTTCAGCTAGGTGGTTGCGATGCTTTCTTGCACGTTTTAGTTTTCCGTTTGCGGTTTTTTTAAACCGTTTTGCTGAACTTTTGTGTGTCTTCATTTTTGGCATTTGTGCTCCTTAGGTTTTGATTAGGCAGATTCGCTATCTTGCTCAGACGCTTTCGCTTTTCGGATGTTCTCGATTGCTTTCTTGTCAGGGCTTAGAATCATTGTCATATTTCGACCCTCTAGCTGAGGATATGCCTCTTGAGTTGCTATATCTTCCATTCTTTCGGAGACCTCATCTAGTATTCTTCTGCCTAGTTCTGGGTGTTGTACTTCTCGTCCTCGGAACATGATCGTCAACTTCACCTTGTGACCTTCCTCCAAGAATTTCCTAACTTTATTAGTTTTGGTATTGAAATCACCCCTTGCAATCTTTGGTCGATATTTAAGTTCCTTGACCACGATGTTGGTGCTTTTCTTCCTTGAGTCTTTAGCTCTTTGAGCGGCTTCATACTTGTATTTCCCATAGTCCATAATCCTGCAGACTGGTGGGTTTGCATTTTCAGCGACTTCGACAAGATCTAGGCCCAAATTTAACGCTTGATCTAAAGCCTCGTTTAAAGGCGTGATACCTATTTGTTCACCTTCGGGTGATACTAATCTGACCTCGCTAGCCCGAATTTGGTCATTAATACGTGGCTCTTGGTTCCCAGCTATGACAAGCTCCTATTCAAGTGATTCTCCTTTAGTTAAATTATTCTAAAAAGACAAAAGGCGCTGAGGAATCAGCACCCTGACTACTTTTAGTCTGATGTTGCACCTGTCGCACTCGTAAGTGGATAGGTGGCTGCCTCTCGACAACACTTCCTATACCCTATGTCTTATAGGTATTAATAGAATACCGGAAAATACGTCTGATATGACAAAGACCTTTATAAAGTCATCATTAGATTAAAGGAGCGGTATGAGTTTATGGACACCCGATGGAGAGCACGAAGTTAATAAAGGTTCGGATAGAGACCCGAACCCACAGGTTAATGATGACAATGAACTAACCGACCTGCCAGGCTTTGACGATTTAACGCCTGAGCAGCAGGAACAGGCTAGAGCTATGGCTGCTGAACTGGCGGCGGCTAGGGAAAGGCTATCTCAGACCCCTGCTGCAGAAGTAATAGCCAACCATGTGATGGGAATTTATGAGTTAGCTGCTATCCACCTCAGCAACGATGTCCCAAATCTCAGTGAAGCGAAAGTAGCTATTGATGCAATGTCTGGAATTGTTGCTTCCTTAGTTGGAAGACTGGGAGAGAATGAAACTGTGATTAAGGACGCTCTACAACAAATACAAATGGCATACGTGCAGATGGCTGATAACAGCAACCAGGCGCAAAGCGAAGAGCCTTAATATGAAGAGTAGAATCCTGAGGTTCTCGATTGGTGGAATTAATGATTGATCAGGATCAGTTTGCGCCCGTCAACGGTATTGAAATCTGTTATCGGCACACTGGAAACCAGAACGGAATTCCACTACTCCTCGTAATGGGTTTAGGTGCTCAACTTATAGGGTGGCCTGAAGGATTCGTTGACCAATTACAACGAAATGGATTTTGGGTCATTTTATTCGACAACAGAGATTGCGGTTTGTCTTCAAAAACCGAAGGCAGTTCTCCCAATGGAGCTGACCTTCTCCTCAGAGCGACGATAGGCGAAGATATTACCTCTCACTATTCTCTTTCTGATATGGCTTCCGATGCTGTAGGGCTTCTGGAACACTTGGAAATTACTTCAGCCCACATCGTGGGGGCTTCTATGGGAGGGATGATTGCCCAAACTATCGCCATTGAGTATCCAAATAATGTTCGTTCACTCACAAGCATCATGTCTGCTACAGGAGACCCAGAGGACTTTACCCCGACTGAAGAGGCTTTATCAGCCTTATTGTCGGAACCACTTACAGGTAAAGATGAAATTATTGAAGCGAATGTTGCAGCATCCAAAGTTCTTGCAGGGCCCTTATGGAATGAATCGTACGCTCGAGAAATGGCGGAAAAGAGTTACGAGCGCAGCTTTTACCCCGATGGCATTGGTTTCCAGTTGGGAGCCATAGGGATGAGTGGGGACCGTTCTGATAAATTATCCAAATTGACTGTCCCTTCTCTTGTTATCCATGGCGCGGTGGATCCATTGCTTCCTGTGCATTGTGGAGAAGCTACTGCTTCAGCTATCCCCAACGCCAAATTGCTTACATTCAATGAAATGGGTCATGACCTACCTGAAAAGTATTGGTCGGAAATTATCAGAGAAATACTGAATTTCTGTTAGATAGTCAAACCTTTCATACAGATTCGCCCCACTCTTTGTTCCTCTCTACCATAGAGTCATGGGTGAGAGTACGGAATATAACCCTTTCGGGGAAGAAGTGCTTGAAGATCCATTTCCGTTTTATGAGGACTTACGAAATTCCTGCCCAGTGCACGTTCATTCAGAGTTTCAGCATCCATTGTATACCTTGACAAGATACGATGATGTCGCCGAAATGCTAATCAACTTTAACTTGTGGTCAAGTCACTATGGGCAGATGCCTCGCTATTCTGTGCAAGGCTGTTTATTTAGCGATCCGCCTGAGCACACCTGGTATAGAAGGCTAATTCAGAAAAGTTTTGCTCCACGTCACATAGCCGCAATGGAAAAGGAGATTTCATCTCTCGTGAAAGAGTTAATTGATGTTATGGAGGAGAATGAAACTAGAGATTTGCATGACGCTTTGGCCTGCCCACTTCCAGTACTTGTAATTGCCAAAATATTAGGGGTTCCGACAGAGGATATAAACCAGTTCAAAGAGTGGAGTGACGCTCAATTAGCCGCTTCGAAATCCTCCAATCTAGAGGACTCAAAAGGGCCCAGAGATGCGATGAACGATTATTTACTTCAGCAGATAAATGACCGTAGAGAAGTGTTACAGAATGCCGGTTGGGGTGAGCATAATGTTCCAGATAATGAAAAGCTGTTAGGCGAAGTGATACCTGATGATGTCATCAGTGGAATTCTCCTTGCTGAAGTCGATTCACGTAAACTTTCAGACTCGGAACGACTCGTGATGCTTAATCAATTGCTTGTTGGTGGAAATGAGACGACTACTTCTTTAATTACGAATATGTTTTGGCGGCTACTTTCGCAGCGAGACCTTTATGAAAAGATCGTTGAAGATCCCTCGCTAATTCCCGTAGCTATTGAAGAAAGTTTGCGTTTCGATGCCCCCGTTTTAGGTTTATACCGAACGAACACGGAAGAGATTTCATTGCACGGGGTAAGTATCCCCGAACGATCAAAAGTAATGGCAACGTATGGGGCAGCTAATCGGGATCCCGACGTTTTCGAAAGTCCGAATGAATTTCGCCTTGATCGCCCACAGGAGCAGCTAAGAAAACACCTTTCGTTCGGGCTCGGAAGACATTTCTGTCCAGGTGCCCAACTCTCGAGAATGGAGGCCAAACTTGCCCTAGAAGAAGTAGCGCATAGATTTCCCGACCTTCGGTTAGTTAAAAGTCCTAAGAGGATAGAGCCATTTCTGCTTTGGGGCAGAAAAGAACTTATTGTTAGGTGGAATTAACGAACGATTTTCGAAATAGGTATCTCAACAATATCAGATGCCCCTGAACCTCTAAGTTCAGGTATCAGTATGTTGATTTGGTCTTTAGGGACAACAGTTTCAATCGCATAACCTTGACCGCCAAACAATTCATTGACAGTGGGAGCCTTCATTGAAGGCAGAATGCCAATGACTTTATCAAGATTAGGTTTCGACACGTTCATCTTGACCATAACTTGCCCGCGTGCCTCTAGGACTCCTTGTAGTAACGTCTGAATTTGCTCCATTGCTTTGCGCTTATCTGGGTCAGCGTAAGCCTCTGGGTTGGCTATGAGTTCAGTAAAGCTTGTTAGAAGTGTTCCTATTACTTTTAATCCAGCGGCTCGAAGTGCCCGTCCAGTTTCTGTTATATCTACTACAACATCTACGATTTCGGGTGCTTTTGCTTCTGTAGCACCGTAGGAGAGATAGATACTCGCTTCTATCCCTTTACTATCAAAATATGCTTTTGTTAGTTGGGGATATTCAGTGCTGACTTTAATTCCTTGTGGTAAATCTTCGATAGTTGACCACGGGCTTTGTTCCGGCACAGCGACTACGATATTCACTGGTCTTGCTGTGTTCTTGCTGTAATGCAGTTCGCATAACGAATGCACATCACTTCCGGTTTCCTCTATCCAATCCCTGCCTGTTATGCCGATATCGAAAAGGCCATCCGATACGTATGAACCTATTTCTTGAGGGCGCAACACTCGCACAGATTCGATTCTTGGGTCGTTGATGCTCCCTTTATAATCAACAATCGAACCTCGAGTGACAGGCAGGTCGGCATCAGAGAATAACTCAAGTGTGGATTTTTCCAGAGACCCCTTGGGGATGACTAGTCGTAGCATATATACAACCGTACAGGCTTTAAGCCGCTCACTAACACTATTTAATTATCTTCTGGGACTACGGTTACTTTGACATCTTTTCCGAGTTCAACTACTTCTTGGATTCTTCCCCTCCAGATTTCGCTGATCGTATGAGGACCACCTCCTGCAAAGATCCCTACGCCATCATTGCCTGCCATAAATGCGGGAGCTAGAAATAATTGGTACTCGTTAACTAATCCCAAATCGTGGAAAGCTTTATAGGTAGAAGCGCCACCTTCAACAAGGAGTTGGAGTACTCCTTCATCTCCAAGTTCTGATAGCAGATTAGTGATATCTCCCTTGAATTCATAGCAGGGGTGAATTGCTGCTTCAGGGGGAACGGTTCCTAGGACTATACGCTTTGGGTCAAGATTTTCCTTAATGCCATCAGTGGGCTTCCAGTCTCTGACAGTTAATTGCGGGTTATCGGATATCACCGTGCCTTTCCCAACGCATATAGCGTCCGAAAACGCCCTAAGCCTATGCCCTTCTCTTCTAGCCTCAGGTCCTGTTATCCATTGGCTAGACCCGTCGGGGGCGGCAATCTTTCCATCTAATGTTGTTGCTATTTTGAGAATCACATAAGGTCTACCTGTTGTCCTGTGATGCACATACGGAGCCAGTTGTTGCGCTATGCGACCCTCTAACACTCCTACAACCACCTCTATTCCAGCATTTTGCAATGACTTAATCCCCTCTCCATATACTTGACTGTCAGGGTCTTTCATTCCGATAACGACACGACTAATCTGATTTTCAATAATTCGCTCTACGCATGGTCCAGTCTTACCGATGTGCGAACAGGGTTCCAGAGTCACGTAAAGGGTTGCCCCTTGAGCTTTCTGCCCTGCTTCGTCAAGGCAAACGGTTTCTGCGTGCCCGCGTCCAAACTCTTGAGTAAATCCGTCAAATATTTGCCCATTTGGTGATACCAAGACCGCTCCAACCCAAGGGTTAGGCATACATCTTGGCCTAGCTTTTTCGGCATTTTCGATAGCACGTGCCATCATTTGTTCTTCAAGGGTTAATTTTTTCTCATCCATGGTGGTGCCCAACGGTGGGGTGAGGGTCACTATTGTCCTGAAGTAACTTGACCGCATGCCCAAGAATGTCAAGAACCGCATCCAAGCACTCAATGCTTCCTTTACTTGAGCCAGGTAAATTTATAATAAGGGATTCATTTAATGTCCCCGCTACTAATCGAGATAGACGCCCTAGCGGATTAATCAACCTCATAGCTTCTGCTATTCCTGGGGCCTCCCGTTCAAGAACAAGTTTCGTTCCTTCTGGCGTGAAATCTCTAGGACCGAAACCGGTACCCCCTGTTGTCACTATCAATCCGTGAAAATTTGAAGCTGCCTTCTTTAACTCTGTTGAGACGCTCTCCATTCCATCAGGTATGACTGAACGTGAGATAATTTCCCAATCAGATTCCTGGAGGCACTCCTCTATTCTCTGACCGGAGATATCTTCTCGGTGGCCAGTGGAAACACCATCAGATACAGTAATGATTTTTGCAAAAAGTTTTGCTTTATTTCCCATACATCAACTCTACAGACGTTTAGACCTGACATCGCTTTCAACCTAATTTGCCAATTTCCATTGAAATATTGACATGCCATCTGTGTCAAAGTCTTGGGGCAAAATTTGTAACCCATTTCCTAGATTTCGCCATCTTTCATGAAATAGTTTTTCGGGAATGAGATTTGGGTGACGGCTTTCTAGTGCCCTTACAACGTCAACTGTTTCCTCATTTGTCACTGTACAAACGCTATAGGTTAATACACCACCACTTTTCAGAAGTTCAACAGATGATTCAAGGAGCTCGGTTTGTAATTTGGCTAAACTTTTTATGTCAGCCTCCTCAATTCTCCATCTTGAGTCTGCTCGACGATGTAGGACGCCTAATCCAGAGCAAGGGGCGTCTACGAGTATGTGATCAAAAATGCTTGGCGTGAATGGTGCACATCGACCGTCAGTAACCACTTGCGTTAAATTTTCTACCGACAAGTTTGTCTTATTTGCATAAATCAATCTATGTCTTGATTCATTTATGTCACAGGCTACGACTTTACGAGCCTGAGCTGCAAGTGCGGTTGCCTTTCCTCCTGGAGCTGCGCACAGATCCAGTAGCAGGTCTTTCTGAGAAACACCGACAAGTTCCGTTATCCATTGTGAAGCAAGGTCTTGATAATATCCATCGTCTCTGATGGAGACTGGTGGCGCCTCATTCATTTTCCCAAGCATCTCAAAGGCATCAGTTTCCCCTAAATCTTTGGTCAATAGTTCAATTATCCATTCTGGATAGCTCAACTTTGTTCCTTCATTCGGCCAATTTATTAATGTTTCTTCGGATATTCGGCGAAGTATTGCGTTGACAACCCCTTTATTTTTTTTTGAAGATGCCGAAACTGTTGCGCTTACTGCAGCATGATTTGGAACTCGCATGTAGATGATCTGATAAGCTCCGGCGCGCAATGTGGAACGTAACTTAGTTGGCGGGGGAACGCTTAAATAACGGTCAATGACCCAATCCAGTGCTCGCCTCATCCGAGTAGTTCCGTATACAATTTCGGTAATCAGATTCTTATCTCGCTGGTCCAAAGAGTTCTCTTCTAAAAGCTTTGGGAGGATTATGTTTGCGAAGCTATTCGTTTCATCAATTCGGTATAGGCATTGAATTGCTACTTCGCGTGCCTCGACTCCCGCCTTTTTCATTTCCCTAACCTTGTTTCAGCACTGAGATGCAAACCATTTATCCAATCTCTAGCTGGCAATTCTTTACGTCCTTCAGGCTTGACAGTAATCAAATTTAATGAGCCTTTTCCTGTGCCCACCGTTGCACCTACCATTTCTCCTGGCTCTTGCCCTCCAGCGTTATGAATACTGGCCTCAAGAATACGCAATCTTTTCTCATCTAATAGAGTCCAAGCATTTCCTAACCGAATTACGCGGTGGATTTGGGCGGCACTTTGACTCCATTCAATCTGATGCTCTTCGGGCTTTATCTTCTTGGCGTAAGTGGCTTCACCTATTTGAGGATCAGGTTTTCCAAAGCCATTCACGAGGCAATCAATCAGTAACTCTGTGCCCTTTTCGCACAGTTCGTTTCGTATTTCATTCAGTGACTTTTCAGGGCTTAAAGGGATTGATTCTTTTCGGTAAATTCCACCGGTGTCCAATGTCTTTTCTATCTTCATGACACAAACTCCGGTGAATTCATCGCCTCCGAGAATTGCACGCTCGACAGGTGCTGCGCCTCGCCATTTTGGCAACAGAGAGAAATGTAGATTTACTAAAGGCAGATTCGCAAGGAGATGTTCTGGAATTATTTTGCCGAAAGCGACTACTACTCCTAAATCAACATCCATTTCTGAAAGGATGTCAAGATCATGGACTACAGGTATACCTAATCTCTGGCTTTCAAATTTTACGGGGCTGGGTGTTACTTTATTTCCCCGTCCTCTTCGTTTATCTTCTCCTGTGATAACTATTGAGATGTCTAGTCCGAACTCATGTAGAGCTTTTAACGGAGCGACTGCAACGTCAGGAGTTCCAAGGTAGGCAATTCTTTTTACCACCTGAGGAACATCAGGAAGCACTATCGAATCCAGTTAGACCGATATTAGAGTTCTGCTTTGGGTCCATTATTCGCGTTCGGAGAATTCTTTTAGCTTCTTGTTGTTGGTCTTCATCTAAGTATTCGAGGAGCAGTTTCCCATTAAGATGATCCATTTCATGTTGGTAAAGTCTTGACTCTAGTTCATCCGCCTCTATAGCGATTTCGTTCCCGTTTAGATCAAGTCCTGTTATGTAGATCAACCTTGGGCGGATAATGTTCCAAGATAAACCTGGCACGCTGAGGCATCCCTCTTCAAAATCCCATTCCCCATGACTTTCTTCAATAACTGGATTGACTAGAACTTGAGGACCGTCACCATAGTCATAGACGAAGAACCGTTTACTTATCCCGACTTGCGGCGCGGCCAAACCTATACCTGGTGCTTGGTACATGGCAGTTAGCATTCGCTCACACGTTGAAACGAGCTCTCCGTCAATATTATTGACGTCCTCAGCGACCTTCTTCAAGACTGGATCGCCGAATACTCTAATCGTGTAAGAATCCATACTTCTAGGATATAGCAGGATATGTGGCATGCAGAGGCTGTACTGTTTCTTAAATGGAAAGTAATGGACATTATTTTGAGCAAGAACCTTCTTCCGTTCAACGAGAAGGTTCGGTGCAGTTATCTCTTCCGGATTTCTCAGCTACTTTCACTACTGCGAGTAACGTCTTTTCTTGGAGGAAGCTTGACTCAGGAACAAAGTTTCTACTTCTCAATGTTCCTTCTCCTGAGACAATGCCCAGGAATGCTCTTGATTTGGGATGTGGCTATGGTCCGATTGCAGCTGTGCTGGAGCATAGGTTTCCTAATACGAAAATTTGGGGTATAGATGTTAATGAAAGAGCTATTGAGCTAGCCAGAAACAATACCCGAAGGTCTGAAACCGTAATATGTAGACCTGATGAGGTTCCTGCTGATGTGACGTTTGATTTGATATTGTCAAACCCCCCTATTCGCATAGGGAAAGGGGAACTGAAGAAATTATTAGCTATGTGGCTTGGACGCCTTCACAATTCTGGTTCAGCTTATTTCGTTATCAATAAAAATCTTGGGGCAGATAGCATTCAGAAATGGTTAGAGAGTGAATCTTGGATGACGAATCGGCTAAAGTCACTCAAAGGCTACAGGCTTCTTGAGGTTAAGCATCATGTCTGAACATTTATCGAATACTGATTTAAAGCGACTCCACCGGGACTGGCGTAAGAGAACCAAGAAACGACTTGCACTTATCATCGATGGGGTTCAAGGTCCTTACAATGTGGGTTCTATCATTCGCAGTTCAGCGGCCGAAAGAGTAGATTTCGTTTGGTTCTGCTCAGGGTCAACGACACCAGATAATCTAAAAACTAGAAAGACAGCTTTGGGAACTGAACGCTACATTAAATGGACTGAGTGCGCTGACGTGACGCAGGCTATTAAGTCTGCCAAATCAGAGGGGTACAAAGTTGCCGGACTTGAACTTACCGATGATGCAGTTCCGATTCATGAACTTAATCTGAACGAAGATATTTGCTTTCTTATCGGGCATGAAGACCGTGGAGTAAGCAAGAGAGCGCTTGAATTATGCGATGTCGTTACATTCATTCCTCAATTGGGAAAAGTCGGTTCTTTGAATGTTTCAGTCGCAGTATCAATTGCTTTGTACGAAATGCGTAGGCAAGGCTGGAGTTAATTTGGCCTCACCTAGCTGTTTATTGCTATTCTGATCCGTTCTTTCGGCCTGTTAACTTCTGAAAGAGTTTGCAGGAGGTGAGAATGCGAATTTGATTTAATGAGCCATGACTCGTTTAGTGGGCCTAAGACCTCAATTCCCTCAGTAACTGCTATCAAATCAACGTACTTCTCTGCTCCGGGACCAGATATTTCGGCATATGAACCATATGGAGGCAAAGATAATAACTTCCGACGTTGTTCATTTAATTCACCCCATGAGCTAAATTTTCCTGCTCTAATAACTCCGAGAAATTCGTTCTTCTGAGAGCGTGTTTGAATGATTACTTGTCCATTGTCCCGAGATCTGGTGTTGGTTATTCTGACAGCCCTTATCAGGTTAGAGAGAGCAATTTCTTCGCTTCTATAACCTCCACCATAAAGCTCTTGATCATAGTCAGCGAAGAAAATTAGGTTAGCCCAGTCAACCCTATGGAGTGCAGCATTAGTACCTAATAGATATCTAGCATTATGTAGGTTGACGTGACTGGCACTTGAGTGGATTTCTTGCACGTTCTCTTGGAGTAGGGCTTCTAATTCTTCTTTAGCTCTACCAATTCCAATTCGTAGGTTCTTAAGTTTTGTTGAGAGACAAAATGAACAAACTATTGGCCTCTGATGATTACGCGAACATGTTAAATGGTCTTCATTTGGTTGACTCATATTTGAATTACATTCGGAGCAGATCACTATCTCGCCACATGATGCGCATACAAGAAGCTTTGACCTTCCTTTGCGGTTAAGTATGACCACACTCCTTTCAGAGTTTTTCATTTTGTCTATTACCGCACTCGGCCAAAGTCCCTGTCTTATATCGATGAGCTCGTTTGGGTTCAAGACACTGATATTTCCCCACCCTGAGTCGGATTTTTTGCCA
>CENF01135167.1_pt1 | contig 34796 bp, 38 predicted proteins | sample 361291 | NCBI WGS metagenome assembly CENF01 (sample SAMEA2619399, study PRJEB7988) | marine metagenome | isolation source: saline water (ENVO:00002010), including | reverse complement strand
ATTGGTTTTGCCGCAGGTGAAATACCTAAAATACCTATTAATCTTGCTTTGTTAAAAGGCATGAAGATAGTTGGGGTTTTTTGGGGTGCGTGGGTAGGAATGAATCCAGAAGAAAATAAACAAAACTTCGAGGAACTCTTTAAACTGCATTCTGAAGGTAAGATAAATCCTGAAGTTTCTGATTCTTTTTCGCTTGATGATGGAGCAAAAGCTATAGCCCATTTAAAAGATAGAAAAGCCAAAGGAAAAGTAATTATTACTATGTGATCAATTAAATATATGGACCTAGCTCTAAATAAAAATATTATTTACGATAAAGCTTCTTAACTATTACTGACTTACTACAGACTGATAGGTTAATGACAGTCTTGATACATCAAATGGTGGTCTAAAGATTCCTGCAAACTCTCCTTTTGGATTTAAAAGAATAATATTATTTACATGATTGTCTAAGTGAGAGTGATCCGTTGATTCGCTACTGGGCATTACATTATTTACAGATAATTGAGTAGCTAAGTTAATTAACATCGGTCTTATATTGGAAACACCAATAAAGTCATCATCAAAACCTTTTGCATATTTATTAATTTCTTCAGGAGTATCTCTTTCTGGATCAATTGAAATCAGCACCCATTGCTTGTCATCTAAAGGAAAATCTTTTTCTCTTAATACTTTTATTAATTTAGACATCTGATACATGGTTGTAGGGCACTCATCTGGACATCTTGTAAATCCAAAATACATCAAGGTCCATTTTCCAGTTAAATCAGATTTTGAGAATTTGCTCTTATTTGCTGAATAAAAAGTAAAGTCTGATATTTTTTTAGGTGTATCAAATAGGTATAGTCCATTCGAGAGAAGTTCATTATTGCTTAAAACTCTAGGAGTGGTTAGTTTGTTAATAAAAAGTCCAAGAACCGTGACCATAAAAATCACAATCAATAATATATTATTTTTTATGGTCATTGGCTGGGTATTATAAAGTGGTCTACTAATAAAGCTAAGAAGATTAAAAAAATGTAATAGATAGAAAATTGGAAACTTTTCATAGCATCTTCATCATCTGAGCTGTAATAAAGTTTTATATTAAAATATAAGTACATACTGCTAAGTATTAGAGCTGAACAAAGGTATATTGCTCCTGACATGAGTACTATATATGGCAGAAGGCTGACTATAAAAAGTATGATGGCATAAAGAACTATCTGTAATTTTGTAAATAAAACACCATGAGTTACTGGAAGCATAGGAATCGATTCTTTTGCATATTCATCCTTTCGATAAATTGCTAATGCCCAAAAATGTGGCGGGGTCCATACAAATATTATTAACACTAATAGCAACGCATATGGATCAATGGTATTAGTTATTGATGACCAACCAAGTAATGGAGGTGCTGCGCCTGCTAATCCACCAATAACAATATTTTGAGGAGTGGCTCTTTTTAAATAAACTGTATAAATGAATGCGTACCCTATCAAAGAAGCAATAGTAAGAATCATTGTTAATTTATTAACATAAAAATATAGAATAAGAGAGCCAATCACCCCAATAATTAAAGCAAATAATGATGCATGGGCTACAGAAAGTTCACCCTTTGGAAGCGGTCTTTGGTCAGTTCTTGTCATTGAGGCGTCAGTATTCCTATCTATTACCTGATTAATCGCGGCAGCAGATGCTGCACATAATGCAATGCCTATCAGGGCCACAAATAGATATCCAAAAGATGAAACAGTTTTTTCTGCAAGCAACATTCCGACGAATGCACAAATCAGCATCATATAAACGACATTTGGCTTACAAAGTTGGTAATAACTTTTTAAGAGTGTCATTTTTTCCAGGCAAGAAAATTAATAGTAAACAACGCAAGAAGCAAGCATGCTGCAATTAAGTTATGAGCAATGGCAACATATAAAGGCAATACATAAACAACATTTATTATTCCTAATGTGATTTGAGTTAATAAAAGTATGCCGATAGTTGAGGCTAATGGTGCTGCATTTGAAAACCATAATCTAGACATCAATATTAAAAAAATTATTGTTACGAGTATCGCTGAAATTCTGTGGGAATAATGAATTGCTACCCTTGCAGGATTATCAAGTAAGCCATATAGGTAATTTGGGCCAACCTCTTGATTAAGATCAAAACCACTTTTAAAATCCATTTCTGGCAAATAAGACCCTTGGCATGTTGGAAAATCAGCGCATGCTAAAGATGCGTAATTTGTACTTGTCCATACCCCAAGAAAAATTTGAAAAACTAATACCAAAAAAGCTATGCAAGATATTACTTTTAAATTTGATATATTAATTTGATTAAATATTTCAAAATTCCGAGACTTTAAATATATAAAATAAAATAGAGTGAGTGTCGTAAATCCTCCAAATAAATGTCCAGTAACAATTATCGGCAATAATTTAAGGCTTACAGTTAAATAACCAAATAAGCCCTGACAACATATAAAGAACAAAAGAAATATTGACCATCCTCTAATTGACCTATTTTTTGTATATTTATATGAAAAATAAACCAAAAAGATGGCAATCAACCCTAGAGCAGCTGCAAAATATCTATGGACAACTTCAGGTATCGCTTTATTTATATCATATGGAAACATTGGATACCTGCTTTCTGCAATAGCAATTTCTGCCTCGTTGGTTGGGAAGACTATGAATCCATAACAGCCCGGCCAGTCTGGGCAGCCAAGACCTGCATCTACTAATCTAGTCCATGCTCCCAAGGCTATGACAATAAAAGCCATGCATATTCCAATAAAAGATAGTTTACTAATTTGATTCATTAAATTAACACCTTTAGGTCTTTTAAAATTAATTTAGGGTCAGTACCTGGATTGAAGTACATAACTGCTCTTCCATAAGGGTCAATTACAAAAATAGGATTATTGATATTGAAATTTAATACGGAGTTTCGCTGAAGTACATTTAACAGTACGCCATTTTTATCTTCTATAAGCTCAACTCTTGGATACAATGATTTAATCTTTTCTAGGTCGCTCTCAAGTAACTTGTTTGAGTAAAACAAGACACGTTTCAATTTATTTATATCTCTATTAAGTGCTACATTCAGTTGTCTCATTAAATATATAGATTCTTTGCTTGCCTCAATATCCGTAACATAAACTGATAATACCCATTTACCATCATCAAACTTTATAAGATCTTGATCCCCATATATATTTTTAAATTCATTTAAGTCAAAGTAACTTTTAAAGAAAACCCCATTGTTTTTAGTTCCTTCAGGTGAAATCCCCATCATAAAGTAAAGTGATGACAGCATTACAACCAAAATTGGAGTTAATAATATTGCACTCAAAAATATTTTATTTCGCATTTCTTTTAAATCCATACCAAACATACATTAAGCATAAAACTATAAACATCAAAAACCATTGTGCAGAATATCCATAATGTTTTATCGGGGTCATATTTGTAGGTGTAATTTTAATATATTCTAAACTGTTTTTAAGCAATGGGTCTGCTAATAAAATCATTGGATATATGGTTTCATCATATTCTTTAGAAATAACCTCAAGATTTTTTGTTTGAGAGACTTTCGGCCAATTTTCTGAAACCAAGTCATCTGATAAGACCAATCCGAGCTCTGGCGATTCTAGAATACCAGTTACATTCTCATTAATCTCCATTAAACCTATATCAGGTATTATTTCTCTATATTTATTTCTTTTAATCCAGCCTCTATCAACAAGAATTAATTGATTTGTTTCATTAATTCTTAATGGAGTTAAAACCTTATATCCGGCAATACCATTATTAATTACGTTATCTATTAATATTTGCTTTGAGTCATCCCATTTGCCTTTTACATATACCCTATCCCACTTTTTAGATTCTTCGTTAATATATTGAGGCTTCTTTTTTATATTATTCTCAAACTCATTAAGTATTAGTGTTTTTGCATTACCTCTGTCAATTTGCCAAACACCTAAATAAAAAAATAGAATTGCAAAAAATACAAAAAAAATTGTAATTTTTATACCGGGATTAAATTTGTTTTTTTCCATATCTATTAAACTTTTTATGCTTTAAAATTTTACTATGATTACAACTCTTATTTATATCGTTTTACCTCTTCTACTTTTGTCTCTCGCTGGTGGTTTAATCTTTTTGCTAATTGATAAAGGAGACACAGGTAGAAAAAGAACAGTCTATTTTCTTGGTCTTAGAGTCTTCTTTGCTGCTGTATTAATCATATTGGTAACTATTGGTCTATATACTGGAGAGCTTGGAAATAGTGTTCCTTGGGATGATTCTTAATTAAAGTATATATACGAATAAAAATAACATCACCCATACAACATCAACAAAATGCCAATACCATGAGGCTGCTTCAAAACCAAAATGATCATGATCTTCAAAATGTCCTGCAAAAACTGATCGTGCAAGCATAATTGATAGCATAATACCGCCCATCATTACATGAAAGCCATGGAATCCAGTTAACATAAAAAAAGTTGATCCATAGATGCCAGAATTTAAAGTAAGACCATAATGAGCGTAAGCTTCATAATATTCTGCAGCTTGAAGACCAACAAAAATTAAAGCTAAAAAAACTGTGATACCAAGAAAAATATTAAATTTCTTTCTATTACCTTTTTTTAATCCTAAATGCGCAATATGGACTGTAACACTTGAGCTCAGAAGAACAATTGTGTTCCAGAGCGGCAGCCATTTTAATGCATGATCCCATCCTGGCCATGCCATACTTTTATCAGCTAATTCAAACTCTACTCCCTTGTCAGGAGTTGTTATAACTGGCCATGTGGACTCGAAAGCTGGCCATAATTCAACTGCTGTTATATATGCGCCTTTGGATCCCTCTCCTGCTAGCCATGGCACAGCTAAAGTTCTTACATAAAATAAAGCACCAAAGAAAGCTGCAAAAAACATTACTTCAGAAAAAATAAACCAGGCCATTCCATAAACATATGATTGTTTTAGCTGATTTGAGTCTAAGCCTGCAAGATGTTCCTTAATTACCTGTCTAAACCAAAAAAACAATGTTAGAAATAAGCATGCAAACCCGGAATATAAAATATATACAGAATTGCTTGTTGGATCATCAAGATTATTTATTGTGCTGGAAGCCCCCATGACAAGCAAAAATAATGAGACAGCCATAAAAATAGGAAATCTACTTTGGTCTGGCACATAATAACTTCCTCCGCTCATTATGTTTTACTCCATATCCATTTGGTGATGGGCCATAGGCTCGTCGTTATATTCGGTTATATCAAAAATTGTATAAGACAGAATTATATTTTTTATATTTTCTGGTAAGTCATTTGATACAAGAAGCCTTACAGGAAGATTTGCTTCTTCACCTGGCATTAATTCTTGTTGTTCAAAACAAAAACATTCTAGCTTTTTTAAATGCTCGGCAGCATTAGATGGGGCAACACTAGGAACTGCCTGAGCAGTCATCTTTTTGTTAGTTGTATTTTTCACATAAAAAGTAGCTGTATGGTACTTTCCAGTTTGAATTTGCATCACCTGCTCTGAGGGTTTAAATATCCAGGGCATGTTTTCATTATTAGTTGAGATAAATTGCAGGGCTATTGGCCTACCATTTTCTGATACAAACTCATCATTATGCTCAGATTGAAAAACCTTTCCATTAATTCCAGTAATTTCACAAAAAACGTTATAAAGAGGTACTAATGCAAAGCCAAATGCAAACATTAACGGGACTGCAACAACCAATTTAATTAATGTTTTTTTTGCTTCTTTTTTCATTAATCTACTTTAGGAGGTGTTGAAAAAGTATGATAAGGAGCTGGAGATGCTACAGTCCATTCCAGGCCTTTTGCTCCATCCCAAACCTGGTCAGTTGCTTTTTTTCCTCCCATTACAGTTTTAATAACTATAAATAGGAATAAAAGCTGAGAAAAACCGAATAAAAATGCTCCAACACTTGAGACCATATTCCAGTCAGCAAACTGAAGCGCATAATCAGGGTATCTTCTAGGCATTCCTGCTAATCCAATAAAGTGTTGAGGGAAAAACGTTACGTTGACCCCAACAAACGAAAGCCAAAAATGTAATTTACCCAATCTTTCATCATACATATTTCCAGACCATTTAGGTATCCAATAATATACAGCGGCCATAATAGAAAATATCGCTCCTGGTACTAGAACATAATGAAAGTGTGCGACAACAAAATACGTATCATGATATTGAAAGTCTGCAGGAACAATAGCCAACATCAATCCAGATAAACCGCCTATTGTAAAAAGTACTACAAAGGCGCATGCAAATAACATAGGTGTTTCAAATGTTAAAGAGCCTCTAAACATTGTAGCAACCCAATTAAAAACTTTTACGCCAGTAGGAACAGCTATTAACATTGTTGCCCACATAAAGAAAATTTCTGCTGCTAAAGGCATTCCAACTGTAAACATATGATGAGCCCATACCACAAAAGATAATATTGCTATTGAAAGCATTGCCCATACCATTGATGCATAGCCAAAAAGTGGTTTACGTGAGAAAGTCTCAATAATATGAGAAACAATTCCAAATGCCGGCAAGATCATTATGTAAACTTCAGGGTGACCAAAAAACCAAAAAATATGTTGGAAAAGAACTGGGTCTCCTCCGCCTGCTGCATTAAAAAAACTGGTACCAAAATGGATATCCATTAACATCATAGTTACTGCACCTGCAAGAACTGGCATAACAGCAATTAATAAATAAGCAGTTATTAACCAAGACCAAACAAAAAGCGGCATTTTCATGAGACCAACTCCAGGAGCTCTCATATTCATAATAGTTACAACAACATTGATTGAGCCCATTATTGATGAGGCGCCCATTATGTGAACAGAAAATATAAAAAATGTAACGCTTGGAGGAGCATAGGTTGTTGAAAGAGGCGCATAGAAAGTCCATCCAAAATTAGGAGCGCCTCCCTCCATGAACAAAGATGACAATAATATAAAGAATGCGAAAGGAAGTATCCAGAAACTTAAATTATTCATTCTTGGAAGAGCCATATCTGGAGCTCCAATCATCATCGGTACTAGCCAGTTAGCCAATCCAACAAAAGCAGGCATTACGCCACCAAAAATCATTATCAAACCATGCAGAGTAATCATTTGATTATAAAATTCTGGTTCTACAATCTGCATACCTGGTGAAAAAAGCTCTGCTCTTATTATCATTGCCATGGCTCCACCAATTAAGAACATAGCAAAACTAAACCATAAATATAAAGTGCCTATATCCTTGTGGTTAGTTGTATATAACCATCTGGTTATACCTTTAGCAGGACCATGATCGTGGTCGTCATGATGATTTTCTATAACTGCGCTCATAATAATTTCCTATATTATATTTTTGGTTCTTTATAATCTAATATATCTTTAGGTATTACTACCTCTCCGTCTCCATCTTCAGCATTTCCCCATGCTTGTCTTGTATATGTAATTACTGATGCTATTTCAACTTCTGATAAGTAGCTAAATGAATTCATAGCTGCTCCTTGGACTCCTTCCATTAAGATTTCTATATTTCTATCTTTGTTGTTCAAAACAATGTCGCTTCCAACTAATGCAGGGAAAATACCTGTAATGCCTTGCCCATTTGTTTGATGGCAGGCAACACAATTAACTTCATATACACTTTGCCCTCTGGAAACCAATTCTTGTGTTGTCCATTCTTTGGTAGTGAGTTCTGCTAGTTTTATAGCCTCTTCTCTTTTACCATTTACCCATTCATCATACTCATCTTGCTCAACTACATTTACAACAATTGGCATAAATCCATGGTTTTTTCCACACAGCTCTGTGCACTTACCTCTGTAAATACCTGGCACATCAACTATCGTCCATGCTGTATTTACAAAACCTGGAATTGCATCTTGTTTAATTGCAAAAGCTGGCATCCACCAAGAATGAATTACATCATTAGCAGTTATCAAAAACCTGACTTTTTTTCCAGCTGGTATAACCACCATCTCATCTACTTCTTGTAAATAGTTTTCTCCCTTTGGAACAAGATTATTGATTTCATCCCAATCGGTAGATAGATTTGAGAAAAAACTTACTTCGTCTTCTAAATATCTATACTGCCACTTCCATTGATATCCGGTTACTTGAATGTTGATATCTCCTGCCTCATCATCATACATTTTGATAAGTGTTTTAGAGGCTGGAACTGCCATAGCTATAAGAATTAAAAATGGAATGATAGTCCATGCTATTTCAAGCTTATGATTGTCGCTGAAAGTCGCGGGTACAGGGTTTTTCTTTTTAGTGTGTGCGTACATTGAGTAAAACATTACACCGAAAACCAAAACTCCAATTACAACGCAAATCCAGAATATAAGCATATGTAACTCAAATACCTCATTGCTTATGTCAGTAATCCCTCTTGTCATATTTAATGCAAACCAGTCTGCATTAATAAATGGGGTTGTCATAAAAACAACCACTAAGAAGATCTTTTGATTAAGATTTTTAAAAAAATTAAAAAACATTAAGTACCCTAAAATAAGTGTGCGTTTCAATAATAAAATTGGCTTATACTATATTATAAGTTATTTATATAAATAGAACAAAGCAAATATACACTTTTTTGGTAAGTATGATATATGTTTGAGAACTTAATTTCTATTGATTTTTTCTGGTTTTTTTGAAGTCTTGAATATTTATAACCTTAATTTCATCAGCTTTATTATTTGTTTCATCTATGGGTCTTTTTTCTTTATAGTCACACTTGATACAATAAATTTGATCATCTTCAGGGCTAAGAGCAATGGTGTCTCTTCTCTTGCAGCTTGGACATATAGCTCCTGCAATAAATTGTACAAATTTTTTCATTCTCGCATTCCATAAAGATCTTGAATTACAGATTTAGTTTCAGGAAAAACCTTGAACCATTTTTCAAAAGAATGCGCAGCTTGATAAACCAGCATCCCCATTCCATCATCAACGAAGCTAGATCTATCTTTGGCCCACTTACAAAATGGTGTTTCTGCTAAAGAATAATTTAGGTCATAGAAATGGGTTCTTTTATGTGTAAATATGTCATCAATAGGTTTAAATTCTCCTGTTAAACCAGCTGATGAACCATTAATAATAAGATCATATGGTTTTTCTTCACTTAAGTCTGAGTTAATCGAGGTCATATTTGAAAATTTCCTAATTAAACGATTTGCTTTCTCCATTGTTCTATTTAAAACAGTGATATGATCGACGCCACTTTGTGCAACCCTATATAAAACACTTTCTACTGCTGCGCCAGCTCCTATTATTAATATTTTTTTATCTTTAAATTTAAACTTTTTATTATCCATGTCATTTATAAATCCAATGCCATCTGTTGAATAAAGTAACAATTCTTTATCGCTCTTAAGAATTGTATTTACAGCATTTATATATTTAGCCTCCTTAGATATTGTTCCAGCAATTTCTGCAGCTTTTTTCTTATGAGGAAGAGTTATATTCAAACCCTTTGAGTTTTTGTCTGAGAAAAATTCTTTTATGAATAAGTCAAAATCTTGTTCTTTTACTTTATAAGGCAAATACTCAATATTAATATTTTCATTTCTAGAGAACCTGGAATGAATAAATGGAGACAGGGAATGTTCTATTGGATTGCCGATTACACCCAATTTATATACTTTAGACATTCCAATCTCTATTAATAAATTTAAGTAATTTTTTTTCTAAATCCTTATATTCTTTATTCTTTTTATAAGCCCATTTAACATCTGATGGTAACGAAGCTAGAATTGATTCTATTCTCCCGTTTGACTGCAGGCCAAAAGCTGTTCCTCTATCATAGATTAAGTTGAATTCTGCGTATCTTCCTCTTCTTATAAGTTGAAAATCCTTTTCTTCTTTTGTAAATTTAAGTACTTTCCTATTATTAATTATATTTAAATATGAATCTAAATAGGTTTGGGCTACAGATTTTAGAAAATTAACACTATCATCAATATTGAAATCCGATAAATTATCAAAAAAAATGCCGCCTATACCCCTTCTTTCGTTTCTATGGGGGATATTAAAGTAATTATTGCAGTTATCTGAAAAGATTTTATAGAAATTAGTATCCCAAACATCTAAACTTTCTTTTGCAGAGCTATGCCAGCTTAAAATATCCTCCTTATGCGGAATATAGGGTGTTAAATCGTATCCTCCACCAATCCACCAATCTTTTATGTCTCCTTTCTTGTCTAAAATTCCAAAAAATCTAATATTCATATGGCTTGAAGGAATATGAGGATTAATTGGGTGAGAAATAACTGAGATTCCCATAGCCTGATAGCCATATTTTGTATTTTTATTAATTGAGTTCGCCAAAGCAGCCTTAGGTAGCTTCTTTCCAAATATTGATGAATAATTTATTGCGCAATTATCAAAAAAATTACCACCAGCTATTACTATGGTCTTGCCTCCACCGCCCTCAGGTCTTTTCCATGAATCTTTAGAAGTGTCTGCTTTATTAGAGCCCTCTAATTGATCAAAACTATTATGAATAGTTGCTTGAATTTTTTTAAATTGTTTCTCTAAATTAGCAATCATTTTATGGTCTTATTACAAACTTTGTTTCTAAATCAATTATTTTAGAAGGGCTAACATTTGTACCTAATAATTCATCATAGTATGCCATGTCAGCACATTCAAAATAATTAATGATCTCTTCAGGATTTTTTAAATTTTCTTTGCCTGATATATTTGCTGATGTAGAAATCATGAAGCCAGAAAAACAATCAAATAGTCGCTTTATAGGTAAGTGATTACTTACTCTTATTGCTATTTTCTTGGTTTCATTCTTAAGATGATTTGGCAAAGTATTATTATATTTTATTAAAAATGTAAAAGGTCCAGGCCAGTGTTTTAATAAATATTCTTCATCGCTAGGATCTAGTTCTTGAATATAATTTTTTATTGAATCAAACGATCTTATTAACAAAATAAAGTTCTTTTTTTTATCTCTTTTTTTAATATCAAAAATATCGCTTACAGCTTTCTCATTAAAGGCATCACACCCTAGCCCCCATATTGATTCAGTTGGATGTATTAATATTTTTCCAGCTTCAAGCCAATCTATAGATGAGCTTAAATTTAATGAATTTCTTTTCAATTATGAATTTAGTTTTTTGTCTTTCTCTAAAACCTCTGATCGCATATTTTTTTTATATTCATCTAATTTAGTTGATAGATTGTCATCTCCGGTTGCAAGAATTTGGACAGCAAGAATAGCGCTATTTTTAGCACCGCTTTTACCTACAGCAACAGTTGCAACAGGAACGCCTGGAGGCATCATTGCAGTAGATAATAAAGAATCTATACCTCCCATGCCGCCAGATTCGATAGGGATACCAATTACTGGCCTTGTGGAGTGGGCTGCAACTGCTCCAGCTAAATGCGCCGCCATACCTGCAGCACAAATAAACACTTTACAGCCATTATTTTCTGAGTTTTTAATTAATTCCATAACATCATGGGGCGTTCTATGCGCTGACATAACATTTTTAGTGTATTTCACCTCAAATGAGTCTAAAATTGGAAAAATTGCTTCAACAACAGGCAAATCAGAGTCAGATCCCATTATTATTGCTACTTGGGTGGTTTCATTTGTCATTTTATGTACTTTAAAATTATTAACTAGATTATAATCACGCAATTATATATAAAAAAAAAGAGTTTATGGCTAAAAACTTAAAAATATTAATATTTCCTGATCCTAGATTAAGAAAGGTTGCAAAAAAGATTACAAAATTCGACAAAAGTCTAGAATTATTAGCAAATTCTATGTTAAAGACAATGTATGATGCTAATGGTATAGGTTTAGCAGCAACTCAAGTAGATAAGCATGTAAGGCTTATTGTGATGGATTTGTCAGAAAGCCGTGACGACCCCATGGTGTTTATCAATCCAACTTATAAAATCCTTGAAAATCATAGTCTTTTTGAGTATGAAGAAGGCTGTCTTTCTATTCCTGGTTTCAACGAACTAATAGCTCGTCCTGATAAAATTGAACTAAAGTGGCAAGATATTAAAGGAAAGGAACACTTTGACAGGCCTAAGGGGCTTTTGACAGTATGTATTCAGCACGAAATTGATCACTTAGAGGGAAAGCTTATGGTTGATTATGTAAGTGCACTCAAGAGGGATCGAGTTAGAAAAAAACTTTTAAAAGAATATAAAAGATAATAAAGGATTTTAACAGATTTTATGGATATTTTATTTGCAGGAACACCAAACAGCTCTGCGAATATACTTAAGTATCTGATTGATAGCGAATTATTTAATGTCACTGGTGTTATAACTCAGCCAGATAAAAAAGGGAAAAGAGGGAACAAATTAATAGAATCCAGCGTTTCAGCCTTGGCTAAAAAGCATAATATATGCACATTTAAGCCCAAAAACTTAGAAAATGATAAATGTTTAGATAAAATCAAAGCTATTAAGGCTGACTATTTATTAGTTATAGCCTATGGGAACTTGCTACCAAGATGGTTGATAGACTTACCTGAAATCTGTTCAGTTAATGTTCATTTTTCATTGCTTCCAAAATATAGAGGGGCTTCTCCTATTCAAGCAGCATTGTTAAATGGAGATACCGAAACTGGAATTACTTTTATGAAGATCTCGGATGAGCTAGATGCTGGCAATATTATTTCTTCAAATAAAATTATTATTGACCAATTAGATAATAAAGTTATCCTTGAACAAAATTTAACATCATTATGTATTGATAATATTTTAGGAGTTTTAAATAACATACCTAATAGAGACATGAATTATGAGGAACAAGATCACTCAAAAGCAACTTATTGTTCAAAAATTAAAAAACAAGATTCTCTAATAGATTTTAATAATACATGTGAAGAAATTAATAATAAGTTCAGAGCTTATTTTGAATGGCCCGGGTTAAATTTTTTATATAAAAATATTCTAATAAAAATAAAAGATTTAAAGATCACAGATATAGAAAGTGATAACAGCCCAGGCTCTTTATATAAAGTTGATAAGACTGGAATATACTTAAATACAATGGATAAGGTGATAGTGATTACTTACTTACAGTTTCCTAACAAAAGCATTATATCGTCTCTTGATGCTTATAATTCTTATAAAGATTTTTTTAATTAAAATTTATTTTTCGCTTTACACTTGAATTATTTAAAAAGAGGTTTAATTTACACCATATGAAGGTGCTAATTTTAGGCGGAGGTCGTGTTGGGGGCAGCCTAGCTCGAGAACTTGTTGATAACAATTATGATGTATCTGTAATAGATCTTGATAAGAGTGCTTTATCTCAATTAGAAGAAAATTTAGACATTATGACTATAGAAGGTCATGCAGCTCACCCTTTATCAATTAAAAAAGCTGGAGCTGATGAATCTACGACAGTTATAGCGGTTACTTCTAACGACGAAGTAAATCTCGTTGCTTGCCAAATTGCTAAGAAAAAGTTCGGTGTTAATAAAACTATTTGTAGGCTTACAGAGGGTTCTTATTCAGAAGACCTAGATGTGTTTGGTGAAAAAGTTATAGATATTGTAATTAGTCCTGAAAATGAGGTCATGTCTCATCTTAAAGAACTAATATTTCACCCTGGAGCTCAACAAATAGAAAACTTCGCTGATGGAAAAGTCAACCTTGTAAACGTAAAGGCAAAGAAAAAAGGTAAATTAGTTGGTAGGGAGCTCAAAGGCATTAAAGAGGATATGCCTGAAACAGACGCATTTGTTGCTTCTGTTTACAGAAAAGGAAAACCTTTTATACCTTCAGGGGATTCAATAATTAAAGAAAATGATGAAATTTATTTCATTTCTTCAGCTTCAAATATAGATGAAATCGTAAATGAATTTCGGGATCCAGAAGATGTATATTCAAGAATTATGATAGTAGGTGGAGGAAAAATTGGATACTCATTAGCGAAAGAAATTGAAAACTCTTATAAAACAAAATTAATTGAATCTAATAAAGGAAAATGCTCTGAGCTATCAAAAAAATTAGACAAAACAATCGTCCTTCATGGATCAGCAACTGATGAAGATCTTTTAAAAAGTGAAAATATTTCAAATATAGATATTTTTTGCGCGCTAACTAATGATGATGAAACTAATCTAATGTCATCGCTGCTTGCAAAAAAAATGGGCGCAAAGAAAACAATGATTATTTTAAATAATCCTTCATATCTAGGTCTTGTTCCTGGTTTTATAGATATCTATATTGCTCCACATAGGTTAACTGTTTCATCTGTACTTCAGGACCTTAGAGAGAGCGATGTAACACAAGATGTAATATTAAAAATGGATACTGGAGCTGAAGCGATTGAAGGCGTAGTCCATGCAAATGAATATACAGCAAATTTATTTGGTAAGCCCATAAAAGATATACCTCTACCTGAAGGTGCCTCTATTGGAGCTGTAATTAGAAATGGCCAATTAATAATGCCAAGCTCTGAAATTGATCTAGCAATAAATGATCATTTAATTATTTTTTTAGCTAATAAAAAAATGATGTCAGAAGTAGAGATTTTGTTTAAAACTAAATAATGAACTTAAAATCAATATTAAATCTTTTTAGTATATTAATTTTATTTTTTAGTTTTTCATATTTATTACCAATAGTCGTTTCGGTTATATTTGATGATGGAGCACTTAATGTTTTTTTAATTACACTGATTGTAATCGCCCTACTTGGTTTGCTTGGTATCTTTATTACAAAAGGAGCGGGTAATAATCTTTCTCAGAAGGATGGATTCGTAATAATAGTTCTTTTTTGGATTGTTTTATCACTTGCAGGCTCAGTTCCATTTTATTTAAGTGGGATGTCTCCAATAGATTCAATATTTGAATCTATGTCTGGAATTACCACAACAGGTGCAACTGTCATTTCTGATGTTGAATCTTTACCGGAATCATTATTATTTTATAGGCAGCTATTGCAATGGATGGGAGGTATGGGGCTAATAGTGCTTGCAATAGCAGTTATGCCATTGCTTGGAATTGGGGGAGGTCAAATATATAAAACGGAAATACCAGGAGCTATGGGTGAACAAAAGTTAACTCCGCGAATAAAAGAAACAGCCCAAGCTTTATGGTCTATATATTTTAGTTTAACAGTTGTATGTGCGCTTCTATATTATTTAAATGGAATGAGTGGCTTTGATGCGATATCACATGCAATGTCTACAGTCGCTATAGGAGGGTTCTCTACCCATAATGAAAGTATTGGATTTTTTAATAGCCTATCTATAGAGCTTATATGTATACTTTTTATGTTGCTTTCAGCTTTTAGCTTTACTCTTCATTATTTTGCAATATACAAAAGAAAACTATTAAAATACTTTTTTGATCCAGAGTTAAGATTTTTTCTTTCAATATTAATAATTGTTGTTTTTTCTGCTCTTTTATTAACAATTTTTAATAATTCAGCTAGCGGCTCACCTTCATTTAGAGAAATATTTTTTCATAGTGTTTCAACTTTAACCACAACAGGTTTTTCTATATCAAATACAAGTGAATGGCCTTTTTCAATATCGTTTTTACTATTAATGGGGGCTTTCGTTGGTGCATGTTCTGGATCGGTAGGTGGTGGTGTGAAATCATGGCGGGTTTTAATAATGATAAACCATGCATATAAAAATGTTATGAAGATAATACATCCAAATTCAGTATTGTCTTTAAAAATGGGTACCAAGAGTGTTAATGACGAAGTAGCTACATCTGTTTGGGGTTTTTTCTCAATATATGTAATATCTTTCGTAATGTTGTTATTAGTAACGCTTATTTCTGGATTAGATTTTGAGACTGCATTTTCAGCTGTTGGAGCATGCTTAAATAATCTTGGTCCTGGGCTTGGAGCAGTCTCAGAAAACTATTCAAGTATAAGTGAATTTTCTAAAGTTGTTTTAGCGTTTGCTATGCTTTTAGGTCGTTTAGAAATATTTACCCTGCTTGTTATTCTTACTCCAATGTTCTGGGCAAAGTAGCTAAATATCTTTATAAAGATTTTCCTCTACATCTTTGCTTCTTCTAAATCTCTTATATTCCCAGGAATAATCAATCGGTCTTTCTCTGATCAAATTCTCAATATCATAATTTAATAATAGTTTGTGCTTACTATCATCATAAATACTATCATTACAACGTTTTATAATTATAGATAAAAAACCTTTTGTATTAGAGCTTATATAAAAGTAAATTACCGGTGCTTGGGTTTTTAGTGCAAGAGACTGCACAAGGGTGGTTGTATATGCCTCTTTATTAAAAAACTTTATATATTCACCAAGGCCTCTTTTGGGCACTTGGTCTGCAGCAAAAACAGCAACCTTCTTATCGTTTAGTGCCTTTAACAATTTCCTTACGCCCCCTATTGATGTTTCAAAAGTTTTAGAGCCGCTCGCCTCTCTATCGCGTTTAACGAAATTATTTAGTTTATTTAATTTTATTTTTTTATATAAACTTGTAGTCTTAACTTGTGAATTAATCCATTTAAGAATCATGTCTACGCTTCTATTATGAAAAGTAACTGCAATAAGACCATTATTTTGCTTTGATAGGGAATTCAATAAAAAGTTATTTTCAACTTTGAATATAGTATTGTTTGTAATGAAATCTTTCCTTCCCCAAGTATAAATAGTTTCATAGCCTGAAATAATGGTTTCTCTTAGACTAAGTTTAGATAAAAGATCAATTTCATTCTTTGAGGCCTCTGGATAGGCAATTTCTAGATTAACTTTTGTTATTTTATATGTGCTAGTTAATTTAAAGATCCTTAAAAAAAGATATATATCAACAAAATACGAGAATATACCTTTTGGAACTATTGATAATATATAAAATAATGATTTCATAATAAACAAAACTTGTGGATTATATATAATCATAAGATAATATAGAGATATATAAAAGTTTATTAAAATAATAAAAAAAACATTTACTAGACAAATGTTTACTTTTTACTTGGAGATTATAATTGGCAGCTAAAAACATGGAAGAGTTGGTGGCTCTTTGTAAAAGAAGAGGTCTTATCTATCAGTCTAGTGAGATATATGGTGGCTTGCAGGGAGTTTATGATTATGGCCCGTTAGGGGTTGAATTAAAGAATAATATTAAAAACTCTTGGTGGTCTTCTATGGTTTATGAAAGCGATAATATAGAAGGAATTGATGCATCAATTCTTACAAACCCTCTTGTTCTAAAGTATTCTGGACATGAAGAAACATTTACAGACCCGATGGTTGATTGTAAATCATGTAATCAAAGATATAGAGCAGATCAGGTGCCTAAATCATGCAAACCAGAGGACTTAACTGAGCCTAGACAGTTCAATCTAATGTTTAAGACAAACCTTGGGCCTTTAGAAGACGGTTCAAGTTATGCATACTTACGGCCAGAAACAGCACAAGATATTTTTACTAATTTTAAAAACGTTATTGACTCTACATCAAGAACTCTGCCTTTTGGAATAGCCCAAATAGGAAAAGCATTTAGAAACGAAATTACCCCAAGAAATTTTATATTCAGAGTTAGAGAATTTGAGCAAATGGAATTAGAATATTTTGTAAGCCCTGGAAATGATGAAAAAGCACATGATATATGGGTACAAAATAGATTAGCATGGTGGAATAAACAGGGTGTACCCACAGAAAGCCTAGAAATTTATGATGTACCCAAGAAAGAGCTCGCTCATTACTCAAAAAAAACAATTGATTTAATGTATAAATTCCCTCATGGATTAGAAGAGCTTGAGGGAATAGCTAACAGAACTGATTTTGATCTTGGCTCTCACTCAAAAAAGCAAAATGAATTAAATTTAACCTCTAAAGTTGGCTTAAATAAAAACTCAAATAGCAAATTAGCTATTCAGGATGAATCAGGAGACTGGGTGGTTCCATATGTAATAGAGCCTTCTGCTGGGGTTGAACGTTCGTTTTTAGCAATTCTTAACGAAGCATACACAGTAGAAGAACTTGATGATGGAAAAAGTAGAATTGTTTTGAGATTAAAACCACATCTATCACCAGTTAAAGCAGCAGTAATGCCGCTTAAAAAAAATAATATTGACCTTGTTAATATTGCAAAAAGGATAAAAGGGGATCTTCAAGAACTAGGTTTAGGCAGGATTATCCTAGAAAATAGCGGGAATATTGGAAAAGGCTATAGAAGACATGATGAAATTGGCACACCAATATGTATTACTGTTGACTTTGAGTCATTAAATGATAATACGGTAACGATTAGAGATAGGGATTCAATGCAACAATCTAGGCATAAAATTAATGAAATATCTGATTATTTAAAAAGTATAATAAAGTAATAAATTGCAATTACTAAGAAGCTTTTTATTTAATCTTATTTTCTATCCAACAATATTACTTGGGTCTATTCAGATAGTTATTTCATTTCCGTTTGTATCTATGCATTTTCTTCAAAAAATTGCGTCTTTTTGGGTAATGGTCATCTTAACGATGCTTAAGTTGATATGTGGCGTTACTTGGAAAATAAAAGGCTTAAATAATATTAAAGAACAACCTTGTATACTTGTTTCAAATCATCATGGCCTCTGGGAATCTCTTTTTATCCAAACCCTGGTTTATCCTTCTTACAATATTTTAAAGAAAGAGCTCTTATATATACCTATATTTGGTTGGGCCTTAGCATGTTTAAAACCAATATCAATAAAACGATCAAATAAATTTTCTAGCTTAAAAAGAGTTATTAACGAAGGCTCTAACAGAATAAAAGAAGGTGGCTCTTTAGTAATTTTTCCTGAAGGCACAAGAGCAAAGCCTGAAAAGGGTTTAAAAGCATTTTCTAATAGTTGCGGCTTACTTTCTGTTAAAAATAGTGTTCCTATAATTCCTATTTGTCATAATTCAGGTTTTTATTGGGAAAATAGAAAATTTATCAAAAAAAAGGGGCTTGTTGAAGTAAGAATAGGTGAACCGATTAGTGGAGATGATCCAAAAGCCTTAACAAGTGAAGTTTATAATTGGATAAATAAGAATTTTACAGAGATAAATTAAATATCTAACTCTTTAATTGTTAATGCATTTTTGTCTATAAATTCCCTTCTAGGCTCTACATCATCTCCCATGAGTATCTCAAAAGATTCATTTGCATCTTGTACATCCTTAATATCAATTCTTAGCATTCTTCTGTTTTCAGGATCCATAGTTGTAGTCCAGAGTTGCTCAGGGTTCATTTCACCTAAACCTTTATATCTCTGAACCTCTAAGCCTCTTGCTCCTGACTTTGATAACAATTTAATTGCATCATCCTTCTGTTTTTCATCTGATGCATAAATAAACTCCTTTCCTTTTGTAATTTTATATAAAGGCGGCAAGGCTATATAAATATGGCCTTTATCAACTATTTCATACATCTGTCTATAAAAGAATGTTAGCAACAAAGTTCTTATGTGTGAACCATCTACATCAGCATCTGTCATTATTATTATTCTATGATATCTTAAATTATTTATATCAAAATCTTCCTCTCCAATACCACATCCTAATGCCTTAATGAGGGTTCCCACCTCTTGGGAGCCTAAAACCTTGTCTATTCTGGCCTTTTCAACATTTAGTATTTTTCCTTTTAATGGCAAAATAGCTTGATTTTTCCTATTTCTACCTTGTTTTGCTGATCCACCAGCTGAGTCACCCTCAACGATATATATTTCTGATAATTTTGGATCTTTTTCTTGGCAATCAGCTAATTTACCAGGAAGTCCTGCAATTTCTAACACGCCTTTTCTTCTTGTCATTTCTCTTGCTTTTCTTGCTGCCTCTCGTGCTAGAGCTGCTTCTGACACTTTTGAGATAATACTCATAGCGTCTTTTGGGTTTTCTAAAAGAAATTCATTAAAATATTTATTAAATACTGTGCTTACAACCCCTTCAACCTCAGATGAAACAAGTTTCTCCTTTGTTTGCGAGGAAAACTTAGGGTCAGGCACTTTTACAGATATTATTGCAATTAAGCCTTCTCTAACATCTTCTCCTAATAAGTCTGTTGGAGTTTTTTTGGCATTTTCTTTTTTTATGAAAGATTTTAATACTCTAGTTAAACTGCCTCTAAAACCTGCCAAATGGGTGCCCCCATCTTTCTGAGGTATATTGTTTGTATAACATAGTACATTTTCAGAGTAAGAATCTGTCCATTGCATTGAAATTTCTACTCCAACCTCGTTTTCTGTCGCAGAACACTCAAAAATATCAGAAATACCTTGTTTCCTCCCTTTTAAGTGAGTGACATAACTTGAAAGACCACCATTATTCTTAAATTTTTTAGATTTTCCAGATTTTTTATCTTCTACGTTAATTGAAACACCAGCATTCAAAAAAGATAATTCTTGAATCCTTTTATAAATTTTTTCAACTTCAAACTCTGTGGATGTAAAGATTTCTTTAGATGGATGGAATGTGATTATTGTTCCTGTCTTTTTAGAGTTCTTAATTTTTTTTAATTTTGCCTTGGGTTTCCCTTCATTATATTCTTGAAAATATTCACCGCCATCTCGATGAACTTCTAGAGTTAGTTTTTTTGAGAGAGCATTTACAACAGACACTCCCACACCATGAAGTCCACCAGAAACTTTATAACTGTTATCATCAAACTTCCCTCCAGAGTGAAGGGTGGTTAGTATTAATTGTGCAGCAGAGACTCCTTCTTTTTTGTGAACATCAACCGGAATTCCTCTTCCATTGTCAGCGACTGTTACAGATCCATTTTTATTAATAATAACTTCTATATCAGAGCAATGGCCAGCCATGGCTTCGTCAATACAATTATCTAGGACCTCAAAAACCATGTGATGCAAACCGGATCCATCATCAGTATCACCGATATACATGCCAGGTCTTTTTTTAACGGCCTCTAAACCTTTTAGGACCTGAATATTAGATGAGTCATATTTGGCTTTGTCAGATTTTTTTGCCATTTGTTACCTTAATTGTTCCATGTGGAACTTTTTAAATTCTTTAAAATCACATAGCATTTTACTACTAAAACAATCTTCAATACAGGAAAAGATAACTTGATTTTCAATGTGTTTTAGCAGATTAATAAATAATTCAAAAACTCTTTCGTCAAGTTCTGATCTTATGTCATCTATAATTAAACTTGCTTCAATTGCATAATGTTTTTTTAAAACTTCGTGTTGTGCACAAGACCATAAAATAGAAAAAAATTTTTGTTCTCCTCTTGATAATATCTGCCTTGCGTCTGTCTCATTAATTGAAAATCTAATATCTGACTTATGTGGTCCATTGGTTGTTAATCTTCTTTTTATATCTAGCTGTTCATTTTTTTTAAGATTGTCAGAAAGTGACTCTGAAGTAGGCCAGCCTCGAAAAAAATCTATTGAGATAAAATCAAAAAAATCAAAAACTTTACTTGATTCTGTTATCTTTAATATCTTTTTAAATTCAAATAATGTTTTATCAAAAAAACTCTTTCTAAATTTTGAAAGCTTTTCACCATCCTCAGAAATTTTATCATTCCATATGTAAATATCTGATATGCGGTTACTTTTTAACATTGCATTACGCTGTTTAAGGGCGCGATGATATGAGAACCAGGTTTTTGAAAACTCTTCTTCCGCTATAAAAATAGATCTATCAAGAAGCTTTCTTCTAAAGTCTGGAGAAGCATCTGCAAAAGAAAAAGTATTGTTATGAATAGGTGTGCACGGAAATTCTTTTATGAGTTTGTTGGTTACTGTTTTGCTATTATTTAATAAGATTGAAATTGGTTTTTTCTTATTTTTTTTAATTTCTACAACATAACCCTTGTTTCCATCAAAACCCTCAAGCAAAAAACTTTCATTATTGTGTTGTATAAGTGATGCTAGATTTGAGCTTTTAAATGACTTACCGCTAGAGAATATAAATATTGCTTCTAGTATGCTTGTTTTTCCAGATCCATTTGCTCCACAAAAAAAATTTATTCTAGGGGATAGAGTTATTTTTAAATTATCAAAACACCTAAAGTTTTTTAATGATATATTTTTTAATGGCACTTCTAAATCAAGATACGCGTGACAGCATATATTAGATTTTTTAAATTTGGATCGGTAATTAAACAGGCCTCTTTGTTTTCAGCAAATCTTATATCTATTTTGTCGGATTCAATTGCAGAAGCTATCTCTTGTAAAAATCGTGTGTTGAATTCTATTTCAATCTCATCACCTTTATATTCACAAGCTAAATTTTCTTCGCCTTGATTTTTTTCTGGTTTTGCTGGAGAAATGTTTAGTAAGTTTTCTGTTACTTTAAATTTCACTGCTCCAAGTTCTGACAAACTACTTACACGGCTTAGGCTTTCTAATAACATTCTTCTGTCAACGACCAGCGTTGAATCATCAACGCTTGGTAATGCTCCTTCAACAGGCGGAAACCTACCTTCTAATAATTTACTTGAAAATGTTGTTCCTGAAACATTAACACTTATTTGATTTTTTCCTAAACCAATTAAAACATTTTCTGTTTGTTCTGCTACAAGTTTTCCTATTTCGCTTATTGCTTTTTTTGGAATTATTCCATCCACACTTTCTTCGATAGCCTCATTTAACATAATTTTTTCTATTGCTATCCTACTACCACAAGTTCCCATTGCTTGAATGGTTTTATCATCAACACTCAAACCCAAACCATATATTGGTTGAGTCACATCTTTTGTACTTACTGCAAAAGCAGTATGCGAAATAAGAGATTTTAGATTTTTGGAAGAAATGCTGAATTGAACTTGTTGGTCTTCCTCACCAAAAATTGGGAAATCTTCACTAGGCATAGTTGAAATACTATATTTTCCTGATTTTGTTTCTATTTTTAAATCATATCCATCTAAAAAAATGTGTATTTCTGACATATCTGGGAAAAGCCGACATAAGTCACTTAATTTTCTTGCTGGGATTGTTGTTGAACCCCCGCTTTTGAAATTAGAAATAGTAGACATTGTTGAAATATTATTTTCTAGATCTGTTGCAGTAAGTTTTAAAGAGGATTCATCTACTTGAAATAAGACATTAGAAAGTATTGGTTTTAATTGTGTTTTTTCAACTATGCCTAATGTGACGTTAAGAGACTTAACTATCTCCTCTTTTGAAATATAAAAATCCATTAGTTGGTTAGCGCCCTATTTAAATTCCTGTAATCTTCCTCATGCGAAGGGCTTTCTTTTCTTAATTCATTAATTTTTTTACATGCATGTAAGACCGTGGTGTGATCTCTTCCATTAAATGCTTCGCCAATTTCTGGAAGGCTATGATTTGTTAGCTCTTTAGTTAAAGCCATAGCCATTTGGCGGGGCCTTGTAATCGACCTGCTTCTTCTTTTAGAGAGAAGGTCTGAAAGTTTTATGTTGTAATATTCTGCAACTGTTTTCTGGATATTCTCTATGCTTACCATTTTTGCTGATATTACAAAAAGATCCTTTAGAGCATCTTTTACTAGAGCAAGATCAATATCCTGATTAGTAAATCTTGCGTTAGCCACAACCCTTTTTAAGGCTCCCTCAAGCTCTCTTATGTTTGATCTTATTCTCTGAGCTATATAAATTGCGCAATCATTTGGAAGCAAAACCCCCATCGATGAAGATTTGCTTAACAAGACCGCTGCCCTTGTTTCAAGCTCTGGGGGATCTATCACAACAGGCAGTCCCCACCCAAGACGAGATTTTAACCTCTCTTCAAGACCATCAATTTCTTTTGGATATTTATCACATGTCAAAATCATTTGGTTGTTTCTATCTAACAAAGCATTGAAGGTATGAAAAAACTCTTCTTGGGATTGCTCTTTGCCAGCAAAAAACTGGATATCATCAATTAATAATGCGTCAGCATTTCTATAAAAAGATTTAAATTCTGTCATTGCACCTAATTGAAGGGCTTTAACCATATCAGATACAAATTTCTCAGAGTGGACATAAACGATTCTTTTGTTTGGTTCGTTTTTTAAGATTTCATTTCCGACCGCATGCATCAGATGGGTTTTCCCAAGCCCAACCCCACCATAAATAAATAGAGGGTTGTAATCACCTTTTGGGTTTTTAGCAACTTGTTGGGCCGCAGCCAAAGCAAGATGGTTAGACTTTCCCTCAACAAAACTTCCGAACGTATAGCCCTCAACAAGCTTAATCTTTTTATTTTTTGAATCTGTTTTGTACTTATCTACAAATGTTTCTTTGGTGTGAGTTTTAAATACCAGGCTAATATTTTTTTTAGATTGGGATTTTAATATTTTTGTTATTTCAGATGCTAGGTTTTTTTCTATGTAATCTAAGATAAAATCATTAGGTGCAATTAGATTTAATGTATTTTTCTCTACACTGGCTTTTAACGGTCTTATCCAAGTGTTAAAGTCTTCTTGCGACAGGGTGTTCTCAAGTTTTTCTGAGCACTTATTCCAAAGCTCCAATTTGATCTCCTTTTAATTTAATATAGTCTATTAAAAAATACACAAGATATCTACAGAATAAATATAAGAATTTGTTGTGGATAACTTGTATATAAAAAAATTTGGGTTTTCTGTGGTTTTCGGATTTTTTTAAGCTATAATTCTGCAACATTTTATCTAATAATTATGAAAAGAACATTTCAACCTAGCAACTTAAAACGAAAAAGAACTCATGGCTTTCGTGCAAGAATGTCTACCAAAGCGGGAAGGGCTATTCTGTCAAACCGAAGAAAAAAAGGCAGAAAGGTTCTCAGCGCATAGTTTGTCCACTCAGAGACAAAAAATCAAATCTCTTAATTGCATCTATTCAAGTAAATATTTTAGGCTTTTTTATAAAGATTCTACAAATAAACTTGGTGATGGGGTTGTTAAGACGCGTTTAGAAATATCTATATCTAAAAAATTTTACAAGCTAGCTGTTGAAAGAAATAAAATTAAAAGAAAAATTAAAGAAATTTTTAGAACTGAGTTTTTGTCTGATCAAATTGATGGGGTTTTGGTGTTTTCTGTTTTTAAACCATTTGGTGAGTTATCATATAAAGATGCTTCAGACAAGATAAAATCTGCTATAAAATCTGTTGCCGGTAATATTAAAAATGAACATTAGAGGAATTTATACTATTTCAATTGTGTTGCTCTCTTTAGGGCTTTTGTATGAGTGGTCCTCAGAAAAAAGAGATAGCTCAATACAAAAACAATTAGACCTTGCATTTAAAGAATCAAATAATTATGAAGAGGGTATTGTTTCGATCGAAAGCGATGAGTTGGTTGTTAAAGTTGCTGTAAGTACTGGTGCTATTGTTGAAACAAGACTTAAAAAACATCCAGTAGAAAATGTTCAAGGCTCTCTTGGGTTTAGGGTGTTTGGCCAATCAGCAGATTCCTCTTTTAATTATTATTTTAAAAGTGGTTTTACTGGGGTTGGTCCTGAGTTTGTTGTATCTTCCATCGGTGATGATTTTGTTACTCTTGTTGATGAGGGCTTGGCAATAACAAAAACAGTTTCCTTTTTATCTTCGCCTTATGAGATTTCTGTTTATGATGAGTCATCTTATGGGGTTAAAGGTAAGTCATTTGCTGGTCTTTACAGGACAGATGGAAGGTCTCTTGATTTAAAAACAGATGCCCTGAGTGGTGGTATGATGAACAACAGCTCTTTTGAGGGTGTTGCTGTTAGCACAGAGTCAGACCCATATGAAACATCGCGTTTGCGATCTATTGACGAACCTGTTGAAACCCTTTCTCGCGCTGGCTGGGTTGCTTTTATACAAAAATATTTCTTTGCAGCAATCCTGGGTTCGGATGAATATATATACAACTATTATGTTTTACCTAAAGAATCTGGTCTTTATAGAATGGGGTATACGGTTGAGGGGTCTGCAACAAATAATCTGGCATTTGATCATGAACATAGACTTTTTGTTGGGCCAAAAATTAGAAAAGATTTAATGCAAAGAGCAGAAAATTTGGAGCTCTCAATAGATATGGGTTGGTTTTGGTTTTTGGCACAACCAATGGTCTCTTTTATGGATTTTCTAAATAGTTATTTAAATAACTGGGGCTTAACTATAATTCTTTTCACTGTGATTATTAAGTTGGTTTTTTGGCCAATAACTGCTAAAAGTTTTAAGTCTATGGCGGCCCTTAGAAGAATTACTCCGGAGCTAAACGAAATTAAAGAAAGGTATAAAGAAGATAGGCAAAAACAAGGAACAGAAACAATGAAGCTTATGAGACAAAGCGGAGCAAACCCCTTAGGCGGGTGTCTTCCTTTGTTAATACAAATGCCTTTTTTTATTGGTTTTTTCTTTGCTTTGAGAGAAATGGTTGAGTTAAGGCATAGTACGCTTGGTTTTTGGTCAGATCTTTCTGTTCCCGACCCTTATTTTGTTTTACCTGCGCTGTTTTGTTTAACAATGGTTTTAACACAAAGACTAAACCCTCAGCCTGCAGGTATGGATCAGACACAGGCACAGGTAATGAAATATATGCCTGTTATGTTTTCTGTTTTGTTTTTATTGTTTCCTGCTGCTTTGTGTTTGTACACGGTTGTAAATTCTGGCATACAGCTTGCGCAGCAAAGTTATTTGTATAAAAAGCTTGGGGCCCTTGAGGGCACATAATTAAAAATGTCTGTTGTTTTTGCGTTGGCTACCCCGCCTGCCAAATCTGCTATATGTGTTTTTAGGGTTAGTGGTGATGGGTGTTTAAAAAAACTTAAAGTTTTGTTCGGCTCCAAAGATTTTGATTTTGGTCGTTTTTGTGTGAGTGACTTTCTTGATGGTGGTTCTGTTATAGATCGGGTTGGTTTGGTTGTTTTTAAGGGGCCTAATAGTTATACAGGAGAGGACTCTTTTGAGGTTTATGCCCATGGGGGTTTGGGCATTATATCTTCTATAATTCGAGTTTTTAAGAGGGTTGGGTTTGATGAAGCGCCTGGTGGAGAGTTTACTAAGCGCGCTTTTTTGAATGATAAAATTAATCTTATTGAGGCCGAGGCTGTCTCCGATTTAATTGATAGCACTGACGAAAGGGGTGTTTTGCTTTCGGGTAAATCTTTGTTTGGTGAGTTATCTAAAAATATTGTTTTGTTTTCTGAAGAGATAGATTTTATTAGGGTTCGTGTTGAGGCTGAAATAGATTTTTCTGATGAGGGTGATGATTATATGGATGGGCAGTTGATAGATGACTTAAAAAAACTAAAAAATCGTTTTGATTCTTTTTTAGATGGTTGTGTTAATAAAAAAATTTCTAGTGAAAAAAACAAAATACTAATAGTTGGTCCTGTTAATTCTGGAAAATCCTCTTTGTTTAATCGTTTATTGGGTTTTGAGAGGGCGCTGGTTTCAAGCACACCCGGGACAACAAGAGACTTGGTTGGTTCAGAGTTGTTTTATGAGTCTTCCTCGTTTTCTGTTTTTGATTCCGCTGGTATAAGGGAAACAAGTGATGAAATAGAGGGGGCCGGTATTGAGGTTTCTTTGTCTCAAATAAAAGAGGCTGATTTAGTTTTGGGTGTTTTTGAGGAATATGATCAGCCTACCTTTAAATACTTTAATAGCTTGTGTGATAAAAATTCTTTTGTGCTGGTTCAAAATAAAATTGATGTTGCCCAGAGGAATGATAATAAGTTTGATTGTTGTGTTTCGGCAAAAACCGGGGAGGGTTTTGATGATTTAAAAAACCTTATTATTTCGAGTTTTAAAAATAATAATAAAAAGGGTGGTTTTGATTTTGTTATTAGAGACAGGCATGAGGTTTTGTTTAAAAATGTCGTCCTTGATTTAAATACAGCCTATATTGGTTTGGTTGATAACAAGTCTTTGGAGTTGGTTGCTGAAGATTTAAAAAATGCTAGGTCCCACCTTGATGAAATGGTTGGTAAAAAGTTTCCTGATTCTTTGTTGGGTGATATTTTTGGTAGTTTTTGTATTGGTAAATAAACTGTTAGTTTTTTGTTAGCTAGTGTGTGTGTTATTTGTGGTTAGTTTTTAGAGTTTTTTCTTACTAACAGTATATTAAGTGTTTTCTTTATATCTGGTTAACATGGTTCTACATAAATTATAAAGTCTAGTTTTTGTTTTGCTTAAAGGGTTTTAGCTCTTTGTTAACAGAAAACTAGCAACATAATAAAAACAACAATAAGTATATAATATAGATATTATTGTTTGATTATTATATGAATAAGTTTGATGTCATAGTAGTTGGTGGTGGCCACGCTGGAGCGGAGGCAGCCTTTGCTGTTTACAGAATGGGGTTTTCTTGTGCTCTTGTCACATTCAACAAACAAACCATTGGGCAAATGTCATGTAACCCTGCAATTGGCGGTCTAGGAAAATCTCATATTGTTAGGGAGATAGAATCAATGGGAGGGCTTATGCCCCAAGCAACAGACCTATCAGGAATTCAATATAGAACCTTAAACACAAGAAAAGGAGACGCTGTTCAAGCCTTAAGGGTTCAGTGCGATAGAAAACTATACAAAGAAGCAGTTCAAAAAATTTTAAAAAAAACAAACATAGAGATTATTGAAGAAGAAGTTATTGACCTTATCATCAAGAACGAGAGCGTAAAAGGGGTGCTTACAAAAAACAAAAAAATAGAGGCTAAAAAAACTATTTTAACAACAGGAACATTTTTAAATGGAAAAATGTATACAGGTGAAAAGATTACAAAAGGAGGCAGGGTGGGAGACAGCTCAGCAGTGCTATTATCAAAAAGGCTTTATGATCTTGACTTACCAATGGGGAGATTAAAAACCGGAACACCCCCAAGAATAAAATTATCAAGCATCAACCTTAGTCAAACCGAAAAACAGCCAGGAGAAAAACCAACTCCATGGATGTCTTTATATAAAAGACCGAAAAAACATCAAAAACAACTTTCTTGTTATATAACCAGAACAAACCAAAAAACACATGAAATTATTGAAAAAAATACACACCTCTCGGCAATGTATTCTGGGAACATAGTGGGTATAGGACCAAGATATTGCCCCTCAATAGAGGACAAAGTGAATAAATTTAAAACTAAAAACAGCCATCAAATATTTCTAGAACCAGAAGGAATAAATTCAGATCTTGTATACCCTAACGGAATATCAACCAGCCTACCAAACAAAACCCAAAAAGAGTTTGTGCTTTCTATAAGGGGTTTAGAGGGTTCTGTGATAGAGGAGTACGGTTATGCGGTAGAATATGATTTTATTGACCCAAGAAGTCTCAAAAGGTCGTTGGAAACTAAATTTTTTAAAAATTTTTATTTAGCAGGCCAGATCAATGGTACCACCGGGTATGAGGAAGCAGCAGCCCAGGGTCTTGTAGCAGGAACAAACGCATGCAGGGCTATATTAAAAAAAGAGGGCTTGGTGCTAGAAAGAAACGAAGCATATATTGGGGTTTTGATTAACGACCTTACAACTCACGGAATAACCGAACCTTATAGGATGTTTACAAGCAGGGCAGAACACAGATTGTTGTTGTCTCAAAACAACGCAGAACAAAGACTATTAAAAAAAGCATATAATTTTGGATTAGTAGACAACCAAAGGTATGAACAATTTAAAAAAAGAGAAGAAAAATACAAAAGCTATGTAGAGAATGAGCTAAAAAAAACAAAATTAAAAAGCTTTGTAAACAATAAAAACAAAAAAATTAACCTAACAGAAAGCAAAAATGTTTTTAATCTGCTATCTAGAACAGATGTAAACCTAAAAAAACTTTTCAAAACCAACAAAGAAACAAAAGGGTTTTTTGAAAGGGCTGCAACCGAGTCTAAATATTCAGGATATATTCAAAAACAAATAAGAGAAATTGCTAAAACAAAAAAACAAAACAAGAAAAAAATACCAGACAGCCTGAACTATTCAAAAATTGTAGGGCTCTCAAACGAAGTAAAAGAAAAACTAAACAAAAACAAACCAGAAACAATCGGACTGGCAGGCCAAATAGAAGGCGTAACACCAGCAGCAATTAACCTAATAATAATCCAGCTTAAAAAAAACGAAATGCAAAAACAAAATGCATAGAAGTTTGACAAAAAACCAAGATAAAAAATTAAATAAATTTATAGACCTGGCCCTAGAATTTAACAAAACACACAATATTTTTGTTAGAAAAAATAAAGACGAGGTGATAAAGAAGGATTTTAAAGACTGCCTACCGCTGTTTAAGATAATTAAAGATGGACAGTCCGTAATTGATCTTGGTTCAGGCGGCGGATTTCCTGGGATGTTATTAGCAATTGTAAAACCAAACAGCAAAATAAACCTCTTAGAAAGCAGTATAAAAAAATGCTTTTTCCTTAGAACAACCATAGAAAAGCTTTCGTTAACCAATACAAAAGTTATCAACGAAACCATTAAAGAAAACAATCATATTGGAGTGTTTGACGTAATAACCGCTAGGGCTTTTGCTTCAACAAAAAAAATTATCACACTAACAAAAAACAACACTCATAAAAATAGTAGATATGTCTTACTAAAAGGAAGAAAAAAAACCATTGAAGAAGAGTTAAATGATATAGACAAAAATCAATATATCTGTGAAATAATTGAACAAGACACAAAAAAATACGAAAGAAATATAATTTTAATAAAAAAAAATGAATAAAATTATCGCAATTGCAAACCAAAAAGGTGGAGTAGGAAAAACAACCACCGCAATCAACTTGGCAGCAAGCCTTACAGCCACCAAAAGAAGGGTTTTATTGATTGATCTTGACCCCCAAGGAAACGCCACAACAGCAGCAGGTATTTTAATAGCAGAACCAAAAACGCTTTATAACCATTACTTTGAAAACCAATCAATAAATGATTGCATTTATCAAAGCCAAGACGGTTATGACATTATCCCGGGTGGAGAAGAATTAATAGCGCTTGAGGTTGCGATAAGAAACGACAACAAACAAGGGTTTCTTTTAAAAAGCCTTGAGAATATTACTAGTAAATACGACTACACAATAATAGATACCCCACCAACATTAAACCAACTAACCATAGAGGGACTTTTCTGCGCTTCTGGCACATTAATCCCACTCCAGTGTGAATATTATTCATTAGAAGGAGTTGCTGGCCTTATGAGCACCATTCAAACACTGTCAAACAAAAATATGTCTTCTAACAGAGTGCTTGGAATTGTTAGAACTATGGTTGATATGAGAAATAATCTTGCAAAAGAGGTGTCTGACGAGTTGGAAAAACATTTTAAAAGTCTTGTATTTAATACTTTAATACCAAGAAATGTAAAACTGGCAGAGGCCCCTAGTCATGGCATATCTGGTATAAAATATATGCCAAACTCGTATGGTGCCAAGGCTTATTTGGCTTTAGCCGGGGAACTAATAAGAAAGGTGGAGCATGTCTGAAGATAAAAAAACGTTAAACAAAGGATTGGATGCATTATTGGGTCAATCAAACACCAATCAAAGAGCAGTAAAAGAAATCAACCTAAAGACAATAAAACCAGGAAGATTTCAACCAAGAGCAAACTTTGATAATAAAAAACTAGAAGAACTAACAGCATCAATAAAAAATCAAGGAGTGTTATCTCCAATTTTAGTTAGAGAGCTGGGTCTAAATGAGTATGAAGTTATTGCAGGAGAAAGAAGGTTAAGGGCTACAAAAATGGCAGGCTTAAAAACAATTCCATGCTTGGTTGATCAAAAACAAGACCAGGATGCTTTAATATCAGCCCTTATAGAAAATCTTCAAAGAGAAGACCTAAATCCTGTAGAAGAAGCAAGAGGTTTTGATAGATTAAAAAGAGAGTTTAATCTAACTCAAGAAGAGGTTGCCTCATCTACAGGCAAAGCAAGAAGCACTATTGCAAATTCTTTAAGGTTATTATCACTGCCACCAAAAGTTTTGGATATGCTTTCAGCTGGCCAAATTGAAAAAGGGCATGCAAAACTACTTGCATCTCTTGATCCTATAGAGGCAGAAAAAGCTGCTGAAAATATAATAAAAAATAAACTTACCGTTAAAGATCTTAGCAAGCTTTCAAATTCAGGAAATAAAACCAAAAATACTAATAAAAAATCTAAAGATACAGATATATTAAATGTGGAACAGGAGATATCTGAGGGCTTTGGCCATAAAATTGAAATAGAGGCCAAAAATAAAAAAAGTGGTAAATTAAATATTTTTTATAAGTCTCTTGACGAGCTTGATAACATAATTTCAAAATTAAAAAAATAATCTCTGAGTTTTTTAAAATTAAAATAAAAACAACTTGTTTAAAGCACCATATATTTTTATAATTCTGCAAACAAAATTAACAAAAACATTTAGTCCTTTGCAAAGTTTTCAAAATACATTTTTTAGCTATAAAACATTAGTAGTTGCAACCTCAACTTTTCTAATAATAATGGGCTTTATAAAAGAACCTATATTTATTTTGGTCTCTGCTTTTTATTTTTTGTTTTTAGGAACCGCTTATAAAATTGGTTCAAAAATTGAAGATTATGCAATAAATGCAGCCTATAACTGGTCTATAAAATGGGTTCTTTTTATAGCTTTCTCATATCTTTCTGGGGTCTATATAAACAGTGCGCTTGTTTATGCAATATTCTTTTTTATTTTAGTAAATATTTCATTAAATCCAACTTTTTTTGTTGTTAAAAATAGTGTGAAGACATAATGGCTCAAGAACTAACAACCGAATCCTACATTCAACATCATTTGACAAATTTAACATGCGGTAAAACACCAGAGGGTTGGACTTGTAATCCTTATAAGGTAGATCAAATGGGATTTTGGGCTTTTCATGTAGATTCTTTGTTTTGGTCAGTTTTGTTAGGCGGCATATTTATTTTAGTATTTAAAATGGCGATGCCAAAGAAACTAGACCCTAACTCTTCACCAAAAGGAGCGCAAAATTTTGTTGAAATGTGTATTGAATTTGTTGAAGACAATGTTCAGTCTTTGTTTGGTTCAGCCAAAAATAAACTTATAGCGCCATTGGCATTAACTGTATTTGTTTGGATATTATTAATGAACTTAATGGATTTAGTTCCAGTTGATTTTTTACCCGTCTTAGCTGGCCATATCGCATATGCTTTGTTTGGTTATAGTGAAGCAACAGGTGGCGGGGTGGAGTGGATAAAAGGACCAGAATCTCTTTATTTTAAAGTTGTTCCCACTACCGACCCAAACATAACCCTTGGAATGGCATTCGCTGTTTTTATATTAACGATTTATTATAGTATGACCGTTAAAGGGCCAAAGGCATTTTTAGCAGAATTGACACTTCACCCTTTTGGTAAGTGGCTAATACCAGTAAATTTTGTTCTTGAAATGGTTAACTTCATAGCAAAACCAATTTCGTTGGGACTAAGATTGTTTGGAAACCTTTATGCGGGCGAGATGATCTTCATCTTGATTGCATTAATGTTATTTTTTAGTAGCATACCAATAGGAATAATGGGTTTTGGTTTGCACTTGGTTTGGGCGCTTTTCCACATACTTATTGTGGCATTGCAAGCATTTATTTTTATGGCGTTAACAATTGCATATTTAGCAATGGCGCATGAAACCGAGGAACATTAATCCTCAACTTATAGGAGAAAAAAAATGGAATTAAATATTTTAGCAGCAGGAATAACCATGGGTCTTTCGGCAATTGGCGCTGGGATCGGTGTTGGTGTTCTTGGTAGTAAATTTATAGAAGGAATAGCAAGACAGCCAGAATTGGCTCCATTTCTTCAAGGAAGATTTTTTTTAATGATGGGTTTAACCGATGCGGTTCCTATGATTGGAGTTGGCCTTGGGATGTACATGTTATTTGCTGCGTAAACTTATAAATAAGATATGAATATAAATGCAACCTTAATTGCTCAAGCAGTTGTAATGATTGTTTTTGTTGCCATATGTTGGAGATATATTTATCCACCAATACTTTCAGCAATGCAAGAGAGAGAAAAGAAAATATCTGACGGATTAGAAGCGGCAAAAAAAGCAGATGATTCTTTGGAAGAGGCAAAGCTTGCATTTGATAAAGAGTTAAACCAAGCAAAGGCAGAGGCAGCAGAAATTTTAGAAAAAGCAAACACTAGAGCATCTCAAATTGTTGTTGATGCATCAACAAAAGCTGAATCAGAAGCAGAAAAAATAATGGCTTCTGCATCAACAGCCATTGAAAATGAAACTAATAAAGCAAAAGAAGAATTGAGACAACAAATGTCAGATATCATTATTGATACAACTCAAAAAATTCTTGGGGATGAAATATCAAAAGAAAAACATGAAGATATCCTTAAAAAAGCAGCCGAGGAATTATAAACAATGATTGAACTAACGCCTCTAGCTAGACCATATGCGAAAGCCTTGTTTGCATCAGCTATAGAATCCAATAGCCTTGATGACATGGCCGCCGAGCTTAAAACAATGGCTATTGCCTCCCAGGCAGATGGTGTTAAGAATACTATTGAAAATCCAGCTCTTGCAAGAAAAGACATTGTAGAGACCCTTGTTAAATTATTTGAAGAAAGCGTTTCAGATACTTCTAAAAAACTGATTGAGATATTGGCTGAAAATAAGCGTTTAAACTTGCTTGAGCCCATATACTTTATTTATCAGCAGCTTTTAGAAAAACATAAAAAACAAAATTCAATTCAGGTTTTTGTTGCAGCTGAGCCCGGGAATGAAGCAAAAGACAATATAGAAAAAAAATTAAAATCCACTTATGGCAAGGACGCCAATATATATTTTTTAAAAGACCCAAAAATGATGGGCGGCCTATCAATAAAGATAGGCGATGAAACACTTGACCTCTCAATTAGAGGAAAGGTTAACAAACTTGTAAATCAATTAAATTTTTAAGGTGA
>CENF01015322.1_pt1 | contig 36120 bp, 37 predicted proteins | sample 361291 | NCBI WGS metagenome assembly CENF01 (sample SAMEA2619399, study PRJEB7988) | marine metagenome | isolation source: saline water (ENVO:00002010), including | reverse complement strand
TAGAATATGAAAATTGATATACCAATCTCTTGTGGAGAGTTGATAGATAAATTAACGATCTTAGAAATAAAATTAAAGAATATTAAAGATGATAATAAGAAAAAACATATAAAAAATGAGTATGATCATTTAAGCAATATAAGTAAAAAATTACAAGAAGTAGATTTAGAACAATATAAAAATTTTTATACAAAACTTATGGAGATAAATCAACTTTTATGGAAAATTGAAGACGACATAAGAGAACAAGAAAGTAAAAATATGTTTCAAGAAAAGTTCGTAGAACTTGCAAGGGCAGTGTACACAACTAACGATCAAAGATTTGCTGTTAAAAATGAAATAAATATTTTTTATGATTCTGATATTCAAGAACAGAAAGAATTAATTTCTTACGATTAAAAAACCTAAGGCCAAATATTTTTCATTAAAGAATTAACTTTTGTTGAAAAAACATTATATATACTAGGCTCCATGTTATTTGGAGATTCAAAGTGAATAACGCCATAAACATGCTGCTCTCCGATCACAACTGATAGAATAAGTATTAAAAAAGGCAATGAAATCATTAAATTTTTATTATCAAAAATATTATTTTTTATATATTGATGAATTAAATAATAAACTAATGGAACAACAATAATGCTAAAAACTCTACTTGAGTCTAAGGAGATACTGGTAGCTATGATTGATGAAGCTAAGGAAAGATAAATTTTGAAGTTTTCATCTGCGCTGCTCTTGTAAGTAACAAAAAAGAGAAGCAAAATAATTCCGAGGAATCCTGAAATAATAATATTTAAAAAGAAGCTAGAGGTTAGATTAAATGTATCATTTAGAACATTATCATTAAAAAGAAAGCGCAATCTTGATCTCCCAGAAAAATTAAAGTAATTTAAATAAAGCTGAATAATTGTTCTACCAAATATATATCCAAAAATAAATATTGGTATCAACAATCTTTTCTTATTATTAAATAAAAGTATGCCAATAGATAAAATAATAAATAATGCTAAGCCATAATGAGTGAAGGTTAAAAAAGAAGTCAAAAAGAAAATTTTTAACCAATTATTTGAATCTTTATTAACAGCTTCATATAAATAAAGTGTAATTAACACTACAAGAATATCAGTATTGCCAACGTACCAAGCTGAAGTCACAACCCAACCAGCACACAGAAAAAGCAAAGAGTTATTTTTTAAATGACTAATTTTAAAAATTATTAGGAATTGAATAAAAATACTGATAAAAGATAAATATATTAAATAATTTTCAAAATTTTCAATTTTAAGAAGGAAAGCTCCAATATGATAAAAAGGAGAATCAGCACTGTAGTCTTTTGTAGTTAGTGCTCCTTTATTTAATTGTTGAACTATTTCAAAATCGCCCAATATATTAGTTTTGAAAGTAAAGCTATAAACTGAATGAATTAAGATTTGTAAAATTAAAAAACTAAATACTGTAAATTTAATATTATATTTTTCAATAAAATTAATCATTTTTCATTCTTAATTTTAGTCTTTTTAGAAAAGAGTAAATTGTTCTTAATGGAAATCTATTAAAGTAATTGATTGGATTCAGATGTTTTAAGTGAAAAGTAATGGATTTTGAATTAAACCAATCCTCTCTCCATTCTTGTCCCCCAGCAAAGTGACGTATTATTGTTTGGTGATAATAAACTCTGTTTTTTAAAAATTTGCAATTTGATTCTCCCTTTAAATCTGAAACATTCCATTTAGTTGGATAAACTTCTACATTATTGATTAATTCTTTGAGTGAATAAAGTGTTGAATCATTTACATTAGAGTGCCAACCATAATTTGGTAGTTTCCAAAATGATTTTTCAGAATGTCTTGTTATCCCAGCCAAAGAATACCAAGATGCTTGCTCTTTAGCATCATGCCAAAAGCTGCTATATTCTCTAAAATATGGATGGTAAGTTTCTTCATCTTTTAGTTTTTCATATCTTTCTTGAGATAAAATATTTTCCAATAGATTAATACTCCAGGAATTTATTTTCATTGAATACCAGCCCATGTTATGAGAGTTTGCTGAATCAATTGCATAAGAGAAGGATTTATTTGTCGCAATAAGATTATTTTTTTTGACAATACACATGTCAGCATCTATGTGGGTAAAGAGATCACCTTCTTTTATGTCTCTATTTTTTATTAAATCTTGTAATACAGTAAATTTTGCCCATGTAGGGCTATTTCTAATTGTTGTGAAATCTTTTATTTCTAAGTACTCATAGTTATGTATAAGGGAATACTCTTTGTTTCTTGGGGACATATATTCCTCAAAAAATTCTTGTCTCCAATCTTGGTAGCTCGCTAAAACCATTAAATATTTTTTTGGCATATATCTAAAAATAGTAATATTTTAACTTTTTCATAGCTAATTGAATTATTATTGTAAGGTTAATGAATTTATTTTTAAAACTACAAACTATAATCTTAAGCTTTTTAATAAATTTTATAAAAGGTGATTATTATCACAATGTTTCGAAGTTCTATGAAATTTATAAAATTTGGAACAATATAAAGCTTGATTCAATTAAAGGAAACTATATTGAGTTTGGGATATACAAAGGTAAATCTTTAATTCATTCATATAAAACATACAAAAAGATTTTTAAGAAAAGTCCCGATATTAAATTTTATGGATTAGATTCTTTCACAGGTTTTCCAGTAGAAAATCATGATTTTTACAACAGTTCAAATTTTTCTGTGTCTTCAGAAAAAGTTATAAAGAGTTTTAAAAAGTATGAAGAAATTGAAGTTATTGATGGATATTTTGATGAAGTTTTAAATTCCGAAGAAACTTTATTAAATAACGAATTTTCTTTTGTGTTTATTGATTGTGATATTTATGAATCTTCTTTAGATATTTTTCAATACATAAAAGGAAAGGTTACTAACGGAGGCTTTATAATGATCGACGATTTTACAAGCATAGATAAAAATGGAAATTCAATTCAAAAAGCTTTTGCCCAATATTTTACAATAAACAAAGATGTAATTTTATTTGATTTTTATTCCAATGGCCAAGTTTTTCGAGTTATCAATGGATAACTTTTGGGAGGATGGTCTAAAGGCGGGATATTACGACACAATACTTTCTAATGGTTTAAATAACAAGAGAGGAATTCAAGCAAATTGGCATAACTTAACTTTTCTCGAAGTATCAAAGTTCTTGAGAAAAAAATTAGATCATTTAGATTATGCGTGCGGACCTGGAAGTTTGATTGGTAAATATTCTAAAAGTAAATCAATTGGTATAGATATTTCAGAAACCCAAATTCAATATGCTAATTCTGTATATGGTAATGCTGGAAAGTTTTACTCATTAAAACAGTTTGAAACTTTATATGAAAATAACAAGTATGATGTAATCACCGTCGTTGGTTTACTAGAGTTTATAACTGATGAAGAAATATATAATTTAATTAATAAACTAAAGAGACTACTGAAGAAAGATGGAAAAATTATCCTGACGACACCGAATTACAATTTATCCATGAGACTTCTTGAGAAGTTAGTAAACCGTCTTGGAAAAGTAAATTATAAAAATCAACATATAAATCGTTTAAATTATAAAAAAATAAAAAAATTAAAATTTGATAAAATCTTTTCGAATGTTGAGTTGTATAACGGTGTAAATATAGGGGTATTCTTTTCATTTATTTCAATCAACCTTGGAAGGAAGATTAATAATTTTATATCAAAACTTTTCAATAGAAGATTTGGTCTAATTACTTTTCTAGTCTTAAGTAATTAGATAAATAGAGTTAAAATAATATTAAATGATAAATAATATACCTGGTATATCTATAATTCTTCCTACTTTAAATGAAGGAAAAAATTTAGCAATTTTAATTCCAGAGATTACAAGAATGTTTTCTGATCTTAAATATGAAATTTATGAAATCTTAGTAATGGATGATGGCTCGAATGACTCAACAGAAGATATTTTAATTGACTTAAATAGGGATAACGAAAGAGTAAAACTAATAAAAAGAAAAAACGAGCCTTCATTACCAATGGCAATTTTTGATGGTGTAGAAGTTTCTAAATTCGAATATGTAATGTGGCTTGATGCTGATGGTTCAATGCCTGTAGAAACAATTGAATTATTAATTAAAAAAATTGAGACTAAACCTAATTCAGTAATAATTGGGTCTAGGTTTGTACAAGGAGGTGGATATAAAGGAGTCAAAGATCTAGGAAGGTTTTCTTTTTTTAAAGCTGTAAAAAATGTTAATAAATCAAAAGATTCTGTTTCAGGAATGATTCTTTCAATATTATTTAATAAATTACTAAATTTTGTATTTGGATTTCAAATTAAAGATATTACAAGTGGTTTTATAATTCTTCCAAAAAAATATATTAGTAAAAAATCATTTGAAAGAACTGCTTATGGCGAATATTTTATTTATTTAATTAATGATTTATTGAAAAGAAAAATCGATATTGTTGAAGTTGGGTATATATGTAAAACGAGAATTCATGGAGAGTCAAAAACTGCTAGTTCGATAAGCCAACTAATTAAGAGAGGTATCCCGTATATAATTGCTGCTAGAATTTCCAAAAAGGAAAGAAATGAAAATATTTGATAATGATAATAATTTATTAGCAATTGTTATTAAAAAACAAGAAATTCAAGATGGAAAAAATTTTTTTACAGAAAATGAATTAGAATTTCAAGTAGCATCTTTTTCACTTAATAGTCAGGCTAAAATTGAAAGGCATTATCATCCTGAACAAAATAGAGAAATTTCTGGAACAACAGAGGTATTAATTGTTATGGAAGGAAAAATGGAATTTGAAATTTATGACAAAAATATGGAGTTAATAACTACAGAAATTATAGAAAGTGGGGAAGCAATAGCTTTATTTAATGGAGGTCACGGCATCAAGATGCTTGAAGATACAAAATTTTTTGAAGTCAAACAAGGACCTTACATCGAGAAGATTGATAAGAAAAGATTTTAATGATTAGAGTCTTTGAACCAGAATTATCATTTCAAGATAAACTTAGTGTTATAAAATCACTAAGAAATAACTATATTTCTGGAACGAGCCCAGTTGTTCAAGAATTTGAGGAAAAAGCTGCAACAACATTTGATAGAAAATATGCTGTAGCAGTCTCTAATGGAAGTGTTGCCTTAGATATTGCTTTCCAGTTATTTGATTTTGAAGAAGGGGATGAGGTTATTATCCCTTCGTTCACCATAGTTTCTTGTTTGGCAGCAGTTGTGAGAGCAGGTGCCAAGCCTGTCTTTTGTGATGTAGATTCCAAAACATGGAATGTTAATTTAGATAATATTGCTTCCAAAGTTACTTCTAAAACAAAAGCTATACTTGTTGTTCACACATATGGTTTAAGTGCTGAAATAAAAAAAATATCAGAATTTTGTTCGAAAAACAATTTTTATTTAATTGAAGATGCTGCCGAAGCTCATGGTCAAAAAGACCAAGACATAAAATGTGGTTCATTTGGGGATATTTCTACAATGAGTTTTTATGCCAACAAACATGTTACTACTGGTGAGGGTGGGATGGTACTTACAAATTCTGAAGAATATTATGAAAAAATTAAAAGTATGAGAAATTTAGATTTTACAAATAAAGGCAGATTTAAACATGAAAATCTATATTGGAATTACAGACTAGGGGGATTGCAGGCAGCACTAGGGATATCTCAGTTAAGTCAAATTGAAAAACAGATTAAAAATAAAATTAATCAAGGAAGACGTTATCAAAATTTATTGAAAGAGCATAATAGTCTGTTAACCCTACCTTTAGAAGAAATAGGAAATATTAAAAATCATTATTGGGTATTTGGAGTTTTGCTTAAAATTGAAAATATTAGAGACAAGGTAATTGAAGATCTTTTTAATAGAGGAATTGAGACAAGGCCTTTTTTTTGGCCACTTCATCTTCAGAATGCATTACCTAAAGAATTTGTTACAAGTGAAAAGCTTCTAAATTCTGAAAATCTTGGATCAAATGGGTTATATCTACCTATGGGAAGACATGTTTCAGCTAAAAAACAAAAGCATGTAGTTCAGAACTTAATTGAAGTTATTAGAAAATTTAATTAATAACTTGTTTTAAATATTTACTAATTTCCTCTGATGGAGAAAAATCATTATTTGATTCACTTTCAACCCTAAATAGATGAAGATTATCAAAAAAATCTTCAAATCTTATAAATTCATTGTAAAGAAAAATATTTTTACTCATTGAATTAGGATTTTCTAAGTTATTAATTATTGAGTAAGTAGGAACCCCAATAATTTTACATTCTTCTATTACAGACTCTCCGTCTGTTAAAACACATTTTGCATTCGATATATTTTCTAAAAAAATATCATGATCTACAATGTCGTTTAATTGAATTCCTGAATCCTCAAGTAATGTGTATAGACCTAATTTAAGTAATCTTTTTTTAGTTTGGCTATGAAGATACCATATAGTTGTATCAAAATACTTATCGTTTAATTTAATTATCAAATTAACAACTTTAGATAATTTTTTTGCTGAGTAGATGTTTTCATTTCTATGTAAGGAGATGATTAGTGAATTATTTTTCCCTTCAATTGACTTAGTCTTAAATGTATCATAAATTGTGTTTTTATTAATTCTTATTATTTGTCCTTTAATTTTCATTTCTTCAAGGTTTTTTTTAGATCTTTCATCAAAACAAAAAATATAGTCTGAAAATTTTGAAACATAATATCTTATGATTTCTTCAGGAAAAGGCTTTAACCAATTAAAGGACCTATAGCCACCTTCAATATGAGCCACTTTTATTTTATTTTTTTTACTCCAGAAAAGACCAAGAAGGCTAGAAAGTGTATTTCCATGTATTATACATATTGCATTTTTTTTAAATTTTGTGTTGTTGATATCTTTAAAAATCAAAATATTGATTAAACTTTTTACAAACCAATATAGTAACTTTGGAATGGTTTCTATCTCTTCAGTATTTGCAGTAACTTTATATTCAATGTAATTTATGTCTATTTTTTCTATCTGGTTTTTTGTTAACTCATAATGTTGAGATGTATTGTAAAGATATATTTCACTATTATCATCGTTAATTCTGTTAATAATAGGAACTGTCTTAATGAACTGTGCCTTAGTTCCTAAAAAGAAAATATAGTAATTTTTCATACAACTTCATTTAAGTATTATTATTTGCAATAGTATCAATGATATTTGATAAATTTTAAAATAAAAGGATAAATTTTTGGGAAGTACGTCATTAACTATTTCTGTAGCCTTAGCAATACATGATAGAGGACAGGCGGGTTATTTATATTTAGAACAGATATTGAATTCCTTAAAAGCTCAGACTTCAAACAATTTTGAATTGGTTATTTCTGACTCTAGTGAACGAAGTGACTACAAGGACCTCATACAACAATTTCAAGATTTTTATAAAATCGAGCATGTTTTATATAACAAAATATCTTTAGGCGGGAATGTTAACAATGCTATAAAAAATTCTTCTGGAGAGGTCATTAAGATTCTGTGCTCTGATGACCTAATAATATCTAAAAACATGATTAAAACTACAGAAAAATCTTTTAGAGATGAATCATTAATATGGTTACTCTACTCAAGTGTTGACTTTGATTATGTTGATGAATTTACTAATAAATTAAATATTGTTGGACATAGGGTACCTAAGTGGAATGAGGATATAATTTATGGATTCAACACTATAAGCGGCTTGTCTGTTATTTCATTTAGAAATAATAAAGAAATATTTTTTGATGATAATTTACGTTTATATATTGATGTTGATTTTTACTATACTTTAAAAAATACTTACGGAATGCCAAAAATCATTAAAAATCATATGATTGCAAACCGTAGTCACCCAGATCAAGATCAAAGAAAAGTAAGTGACAAAGACAAAACAGCGGAAATAGAATACATTGTTAAGAAACATGATCTTAAAGAAAAGAAAATATTTTAATTAAATAATAATCTTCCTTATTGAAATTCTTGAATAAATTTTTCTCTTACTTTTTCTGATGATAAGTTATCCTGAACAAATTCTTTAGGAGTATACGACATAAGGTTATTAATGAATTGATCAATTTTTTCATCAAAATCATAAATATTACTAATTTTAATACCACATTCATCTGACCAATAAGGAACAGAACTAAATATAAAATTATTTAAATCTAAATATTCATTTTTTTCATAATCTATAACAAAAAGTGGTAAATTTGTGGCCATTAGTTCTTGTATAGCTATTCCTTGAGATTCAGACTTATTTAAAATGATCCCAAAAGTGGACTTAACCGCTTCTTTAATGAGGTCCTGATTATTGTAATCTCCATAAGTAAAAGTTTTATGTTTAATATTCTTTTGATCTAAGCGTTTTTGAATTTCTATTAGTTCCTCATTTTTTCTTTTTTTAAAATATATAAGGGCTTTATGATTTTTAAAATTAGTATCTTTTACTCTTGCTTCTAACTTTATAGCAGAAGGGATAACTGAAAAATGTTTATCTTCAAGCTTATTGTCGCTAAATTTAATAAAAGCATCCTTTATTAATTCTGATGCGCAAACAATTTTTATATTTTTATATTTAGTCGCTTCGTCAAATAATTCATTTAAGTTCTCTTTAGGGACTAGTGGTCCAATTAGAACTTTTTTCGAATCAAAGTTTTCTTTCTTTAAACTGTTTAATACTTCTTTACCAAAAACGCCAAAAGAAATTATGTAAGAATTTTTATAATATTCCTTATTATATTTGACCTTATCTTTTCTAAATGTTTTTAATATATTATTTGTTAATTTATGAGGTCCTGAAAAAATATATTTATCCGAAATTGGTTTATTAAACTTAAAAGCTAAATTATTTAAAATCGTTAAAAAAATAGAGTGTTTAAATTCTTTAGTAAGAAGCACGCCCTTTTTGTACCAAGGATCTTGGTTGTAAAAAATATTAAACATTTTTAATTTTTATCCAACTATCTTTTGTTAGATTTCCAAAATTTCTTTTTTTGAACCAAGGGTCCGCCACAAGTACTATTGAATCTTTTCTTTCTCCAAGAAAAGCAGCTATTAAAGAAAATGTACTATTTCCAATAATAAAATGTTGATTATTAATCATTTTCCCAAAAAGATCGATTACTTTTAAAGGCATTTCTTCTGGTCCGTAAATATTTTTTGCATCTGAAAATATTTTTTTACTTTCTACCCATTCGACATCATCAGTAAATATATCTAAATGAAACTCTCCAACTCTCTTTTTAAGATAGTCAATACACTCTTTATAAAACTCTAAATCTAAATCTTCATCCATATCAACATAATCACCTCTTCTTACAAGTAACATTGTTGAGTTTTCAATTCTAGGCTTTTCAAATGATTTTTTTATTATTTTATTTTTAGATAATGCGTTGTATAAAAATTCTTTTTCACTTATTAAATAATCTATATTTTGCCAATAACCATCAAGATGAATAAATTTTTTATTTAGAAGTTCTTCAGAAAAGTTACTATCTTTTAGTTTTGTATATATAGGGTTTTTAATTTCTTTATATATTTTTTTTATCCTTTTACTTTCGTTTATTTTTTTATTTAAGTTTAAAAATTTTAAATAAAAATAATTAAGATTTTTAAAGTTAAATAATTCTTCTCCAATGATTAGCTGTCTAAAAGTATCAATATTGTTATCTTTTTTCTTAAACTGATTATAAAATCTTGTGTTGACTTTAACTTTAAATCCTTTTTTCTTTAAATAATTTGCAAATATAAATTGGAATATTTGATTACCAAAACCACCTTTGATTTCTACTACAATATTAATTTTCTTACTTAAGTCGAGAGAGGCTGTCATTGTATATTTCTTCAATTATCCGATTTATGTTATAAGATATTTTCCAATTCGGGTAATCTTTTTTAAATTTACTCAGATCACTTATATACCAAATATGGTCTCCAACTCTTGAATCTTCAACATAATTATAGTTAAGTTTTTTTCCAGAAATTTCTTCACCTATTCTTATAGCTTCAAGCATAGAGCAATTTGATTCTAAGCCACCACCCATATTATATACCTCGCCCTTTTTGGGATTTTTATGATACTCACTAAATGTGTTTACTAAATCCGTTGCATGAATGTTGTCTCTAACTTGTTTACCTTTGTAACCATATATTGTATATTTTTCTCCAGTTATTATGCATTTAATTAAGTAGGATAAGAAACCGTGTAAGGATGTTCCTGAATGACTTGGTCCAGTCAAACATCCTCCTCTAAAGGAAACTGTATTTAATCCATAATACTTTCCATACTCTTGAACTAATAAATCTGCCGAGGTTTTTGATACTCCAAATAATGAATGTAGGGTATTATCAATTGACATTGTTTCATTAATACCAGATTCATATTCTGTTCCAGGTTTGATTGAATACCTAAATTGTTCTTCAATTATATTTAATTTATTAGGATTATCTCCATAAACTTTGTTAGTTGATAAAAATATAAATGAAGCTTTTGGACAAAATTCTCTGAAGCATTCAAGAATATTTAAAGTTCCAAAAGCATTTACAGAAAAATCCCATCTTGGATTAGATGCAGCCCAATCATGAGAGGGCTGTGCTGCAGCATGTATTATAATTTCTATATTTGTATTGTATTTTTTAAATATTTTTTCAATTTGATTTTTGTTTGCAATGTCTTGATTGAAGTGAATATAATTTTCTATATTTTCCTTGAGAAATTTTCTTTTCCAAAGAATAGAGGCTTCTTCTCCGAAGAATTTTTTTCTTGAATTATTATCAATTCCTAAGATTTTATAACCTAGTTTTGAAAAATGTATTACAGCTTCCGAACCTACAAGTCCATCAGAGCCAGTTATTAAAACATATTTATTTTTCATTTTTGAAATCTTAATTTTAACTACAGTAACTATAATAAAATAAAAATTTTTATAAACTCCAAAATTAATAAATGATAAATTTAAACTTATTATTAGGGAAAAAATGAAAAAAAATTTATTAGGGTTGCTTATTTTATTAGCAATACTTTCATCAATCCCATTTATTCTTGATACTATAACTCAAAATGAAAGCACTTACGATCTTAAATCATATATAGGTAATGTTAATAATTCATCTTGCGAACATAGGTATAGAGAAGTTGAGAGCAATATCTTGTCTTTATTTCCAGAGGCGTCAATAGAAAGAGTTGCACAAGATATCTATGTAATTCCTGAATATCAAAATATAAAATGTTTAGGTAAAGTTGTAAAAATTGTTTCAGCAATAGAAAAAAATGAAATTTCAATAGTTATTGGAACAAATGAAAAAGTTTTTAATTATGTAAATATTGGCTCATATTTTTTACTTTTTTTAGTCTTCTCAGTAATATCAAAAAAAAATTTCCCAATTTATTTTATTATTCTTCAAACAATATTATTTAATATAAATACATACCTTAATTTCGACTCATATTTTTTCAGCTTATTTCTCTACACTACTTTATTTGTTTCAATTATTTATTTTTTCAAATATTTTGAAGATAATGATAATTTTTTATTTTTTTCTCCTATTGTTTTAATACCAGCATTTTATATAATTCATTTTTCGCTTATTGATGTAAAAATTCCAATTAAAAATCAAATTTTGTTAACAGTATTTCTATTTTTATTAGTAATTGTCTTTATTAATTTTCAAAATAAAAATATATTTACCTATCCATTATTAATTTTAACGAGTTTCATTATGAACTATCTTAGTTTCACAAAGCCAATTAAGGATGTACATCCTTTTAAACAATCTCAAACAGCTTTGACAGCAAGAACAATGTATCAAGATGGACTAACGTTCAACACTCCCTTGCCGGTATTTGGTATAGATGCAAAATTACCATTCGAGTTTCCTTTTTTACAATTAATATCGGCAACATTTCAAAAGGTTGGATTTCCAGAAGTTTATACCTTAAGACCAGTTTCTTGGATAAGTTATTTAATATTTTTGTGTCTATCTTATAGAGTTGTTCAATTGTTTAACAACAAGAGTCTTGCGTCAACTGCCATAATTTTTATTCTATTTCACCCTACGCTATATCATTATTCAAATTCTTACATGATAGAATTTATTCCACATATATTTGGATTATTATCGGTAATTAAATTTAAAGAAAATAAAAAATATCTTTCAGGAATATTTTTATCGATGTGTCTTCTAGCAAAGATTACAACAGGAATTGTTTATCTATTTTTAGTTTTTATCCTATATGTCAAAAGAAAGGAAATAAAATATAGTGAGTTTATTCTTATTGGTTCAGTTGTATTAATACCAAATATAATCTGGAACTTTTTTTCAGAATATATTAAAAATTCAAATGAACAAACAGCATGGCTAACTTCAAGTAATATGATTTTTTGGAACTTCGCATCTTTTGAAGATATTATTAATCCATCATATTGGTTCAACTTATTTGATTTTTATTTGTCTACATTTTGGGATACAAAGTTTTTATTTTTTCTAGGTATTTTATTCTTATTTTTCATTATTAAAAACAATTCGTTAGTCCTTATAACATTTATTCCAATTTTGCTTTTTAGTAATTTATATACAAGTCATTATTATTATTTAATTGCAATAATTCCTTTTATTATTTATTTTATTTGCTTAATGTTTAGTGAAAAAATAAATTCAAAAAAACTTGAGCATTCTTTTGTCTTATTAATTATTTGTATTGCTAGTTATGGTCAAATTCATCAGTCCATTACAAATAAAATTCATGATCAATTTAGTAATGAAAAATTATCAGATACTCTAATTGAATATAATCAACAGAATGTGTATCTTGCTTCTTACTATGACTGGAACCCCATAATATTTCTTGAGAGCGACAAGAGAGGCATAATGTGGAATCCAAGATATGAGGAATTAGGTAAAGGATTCGATGATGACGAATTCGCTGAAAATAAAATACAACTATTTGTTGCACAGAAGGGGTTTCTTAATAAAAAACATTTATATAATTTTTTAGATCATAATCTTTCTAAAAATCAAGTTTTGAGAATAGATACTCATGTGGAGCATGGAAATATGATTTTTCTATCTAATACAATGAATATTGACCCTGGTCAAATTTATATTTCAAAAATAAACCAATATCAAATTGGATTAAAATGTAATTCAAAAAACTTTAAAGAGTTACTCTATATTGACAAGGAATATAAAAATGAAATCCTAGATTTTCTATTGTTAAATAAAGACTATGTTTTAATATCAAAAATTGGTGATGGCTTTTCTAAACTTAACAATCATTGTTAAAAAAATATAATATATTTATTATGTCTTAAAAAAAACCTTAGAGTATTTATAATCATAGGGTATCTATGAGCATTAATAAAGAAATAGCAGTGGTTGGTGGAGCAGGTCATATAGGCTTACCCTTCAGCTGTTTATTGCAAAACAATGGCCTAAGTGTAACCATTATTGATACGAACAAAGCTGCATTAGAAAAAATTAGTAATAATGAGGCACCGTTTTTAGAAGAAGGCCTTGTTGAGAACATGAAAAGAGCTATAGATTCAGGTTTAAATTTGTCATTAGACATAAAAGATGTTGCAAATAAAGAATTTGTTATCATAACATTAGGTACATCTTCAAAAAAAGATGATATTGAAAATTTTAATAATATTATTTTATCAATTATTAAAAATGTCTCAGAGGGTACAAAAATAATACTTAGAAGTACTGTAGCTGTTAATACTTGTAATGAGATAAACAAAAATAAGTTGTTTGATGAGAAGAAACTACAATTAGCATATTGTCCAGAGAGAATAGCTGAGGGAAAATCATTTAAAGAAATTCTTTCACTGCCGCAAATTGTTGGAACAAAAAATGGAGAACATTACGAAGACTTTAATGAGTTGTTTAGCTTATTAAGTATTGAAATTATGAATACAAACTTTAATAATGCAGAGTTTGTAAAACTATTCTCTAATACTTATAGGTTTATTGAATTTTCTTTAGTAAATGAGTTTTACAATATAGCTTTGGATAATGAAATAAATTTTGAAGAAATATTTCATTTAGCAACACATAATTATCCTAGGTTAAAACATTTACCAAGAGAAGGTTTAGTGGGGGGCCCCTGTCTGCCAAAAGATACTGAAACATTTTTAAATAGTTATAGACCAAAAAACAAAGTTATTTCATCAATTCAGAAATCACATGATCAGTTTATTGCTAATGTTCTTAAAAACTGTATCAAATTTTTTACAGACAAAACAGTTATTCAATTTGGTATAACTTTTAAACCTGATTCGGATGATACTAGAGAATCACAATCATTGATTATAAATAAATTATTAGAACAGGAAGGTTTTAAAGTTTATGTAGTAGATCCGTATGTACAAAAAAAAGAAGTAGGTATTGAAATATATAAATATGAAGAAATAGAAAACCTAAGTAATAATATAATAATTACAACTAATCACAGTCCTTTCGAAAGTTATAATTTAGATAATAAAAAGGTATATAAAGTTGGATATAAATAAATCATTAATTATTCCTTGCAAGGACGAAGGAAAAGAATTTTTAAATATATTAGGTTCATTTTTTGATCATATAAAACCAGATACAGAAATAATCGTAGTATTTGACGATATAGAAGACTCAACTTATAAAACTTTAAAAAATTCTGAACTCAAGCCAAGAATTATAATTAACGATATTGGTCCAGGCCCTACACAAGCAATCAAATCTGGCATAAAAGCTTCTTATGGAAACAATGTTTGTATTGCTATGGGTGACGGGAGTGATGATCCCACACAAGTTGAAGACCTTTTATTTTTGCTAGAAAGAGGTTGCTCAGTAGCTGTTGCTTCAAGATATTCAAGAGGAGGACAATTTGTTGGAGAAAAGAATTTAAAGTATTTCTTGAGTAAGTATGCAGGAAAGGTATTAAATTCATTTTTTTTTATAGGAACTAAAGACCCTACAAGTATGTTCAAGGCTTTTTCTAAATCGTTTCTCGAAGATGTAGAAATAGAAAGTGATAATGGTTTTACTTTAGGTTTAGAGATGGTAGTTAAAGCAAAGTTAAATAAAAAGAAAATAGGAGAGATTCCAACTATATGGATTGATAGAGAATTTGGAGAATCAAAATTTAACATGAAAAAATACTTACCAAGCTATCTTTACTGGGTCTTTAGATTGATAATTAGGAAAAAATAATGAAAAAAGTTTTAGTTACCGGTTCAGAAGGCTTTATAGGAGGATATATTGTTAAGGAATTGCTTGGCCTAGGCTATGAAGTTCTTGGTATAGATAATCTTTCAAAATATGGAAATCTTGAAAGAAAGCATAGTGAGAACAAAAATTATAGATTTACAGAAGGAGATGTAAAGGACTCAAATCTTTTATTTGAATTGATGAGAGGTTGTGAATATGTAATTGCAGGCGCAGCTATGATTGGCGGAATTTCATATTTTCATGAATTTGAATATGATTTATTATCAGAAAATGAAAAAATAATTTCTACCACAACGGATACAGCAATTAAAGCATTAAAAGAAGGTAACTTAAAAAGAGTTGTTTATTTAAGTTCTTCAATGGTTTTTGAAAGTAGCGACAAATTTCCAACAAAAGAAGATGATCTTAAAAACATTCCTCCACCAATAAGTTCTTATGGGTTTCAAAAGCTAGCAGTAGAATACTTTGCAAAATCAGCCTATTCACAATATGATTTAGAATATTCAATAGCTAGACCATTTAATTGTGTTGGCGTAGGAGAAGTCAAAACCTCAACTGATAAAAAACTATCTAAAAATTCTCTAAATCTGGCATTAAGTCATGTTGTTCCTGATTTAATTTTAAAAACTTTAGAAATGAATAATGAAATCGAAATATTAGGAAAAGGTAATCAAATAAGACACTATACATATGGCGAAGACCTAGCAAAAGGTATTTGTTTACTCCTTGATCATCCAAATGCCAAAAATCAAGACTTTAATTTGTCAACTAAAAATTCAACAACAGTTTTAGAGCTTGCTGAATTAATTTGGAAAAAAATTAGACCCAATGATGAATTTAAATATGTTTCGGTAGATTCATTCAAATATGATGTACAAAAAAGAATACCTGATGTACAAAAAGCAAAAGATCTAATTGGGTTCGAGGCAGAAACAACTCTTTCAGAAATGTTAGATATAGTTATTCCTTGGATAAAAGAGGCAAGAGACAAAGGTTTGTATTAGTGTTAATAGAATTTGAATCTCTATTAAAAAAATACAAAATAAATATATCAGGACTCTCTCATTTTGGAGCTCATTTAGGTCAAGAAGTTGAAGAGTATAGAAAGGCTGGTCCATTTCCAATACATTTATTTGAACCGCAAAAAGAAATATTTTCAGAACTATCAAAGTCTTTTTCTAAAGAAGAGAATATTTATTTATATAATTTCGGATTAGGTAATGAAAATAAGAAAGTAGAAATTAATTTAAACACTAACAATCAAGGAATGAGTGCTTCGATTCTTGAACCAGATCTTCATTTAACAATACACCCTAATGTAACTTTTGAAGGTAAAGAAAGTATTCAAATAAAAAGATATGATGACTTAAATATTAATGAAGTCAACTTCTTTGCTATTGATGTTCAAGGATATGAACTTGAAGCATTAAAGGGCAGTGCTGAAAGTTTAAATAGTGTTGATTATATATTAACTGAAGTAAATAGAAAAGAATTATATAAGGGCTGTGTGAAAGTAGGTGAATTAGATTCATTTTTAAAAGATTATGATTTTGTTAGGGTCGAAACATCTTGGTGGCAGAAAACTATTCCTTGGGGAGATGCCTTTTATATAAAGAAAGATTTAATAACCTTTCGTAAAGTTTTTTTAAATCAGTTATTAAATAAACTAAAAAGTTTCAAAATTTATTTTTGGATCATTGCTAGATTTATTTTTTTAAACCGATTTTTTAAGAGAGTGATGAATAAAATAAAAAGAGATTTTCTATAATTATCTATTTTTAAATTGACTACTTAAATATTCAAAAATTAAGTTAAGTTTTTCCATCTATATATGAATCTGTTTTCCCATCAATAGAATCGTTAAATCCTAAATTTTCAACTGATGCATAGCAATTTTTCAATTTAGCACTGTCATACTTTTTTTGAATTAAAAACCTATTCAAATAACCATCTGCAGCAGCACGAAGAGGGTATAGATTTTTAACAGCTTCTTCAGCAGCTTTAATTGATAATGCATACATATGAGTCCCAGAAAACCCATGTTTAATTTTAATAATATCTTTTTTGGATTCTACATTTTTTAGTTTACCTAAGTAAAGAAAATTCCAATTTTTTGATATTTTAGAAGTTACTTTGTTTAAGAGAGCTTCAAAATCTTTATGAAACGAAATATCATCTTCCATAATTAGTGCATTTTTATATTTATTTTTAATAATATCTTTCCAGGCTATTTCATGTGATAATTGACAACCAACCTGAGAAGTATTTAGTTCATGGCCTAATCCATTACAGCTACATTTTTTCGTACAGTAAAAATCATTTTGTGGGTAAGCCCATTTTTTTTCATCTTTGAGCTTATCCATATTAATTGTTAATTTATCAACTGCGTTTATATATTCAAAATTAAAATCATATTTTTTTGATAGCTTGTCAATATTATCTCTTCTTTCAGAAGCATTTAAAAGACTAATTACATAAATTTTTTCAAAAAAATTGTTAAGTTTCATAACTCCTTTCTAATATAGTAATTTATTTTATAAATTTCGGTATATTATTGAATTTAACAAAAGAATGAGTCTTAAGAATGAAGTTATTAAAAAGTAGAAAAAAATATGATATTGTTTTTATACCTCATAATGAATATCACTTTAGAACATGCTTAAAGCTATCCATAGAATTAGAAAAACATAAAATTTCTTCATGTTTTATTGATTTAACTAATCAATTTAATGATTATGGAGTTAGAGAGTATGCAAAGCAAAACAATGTTAAAAATCTATTAGATGTTAAGTTATTGCTATCAGGAAGAATTAAGACAAAAAGCATTTTTGTAATGAATGATTTTTCTGGAAAAGTAAATCAATTATTAGAAATTAGCAAATTAAAAAAAATTATAAGATTTGGATTAACAGAAGGCCCATTGTATGGTGATGATCTAGATGATTATTACAATAATGTTGACATACTATTTACTTGTGGAGAGTATGAGGATAATTATTATTCTAAAAAAGGTTTAAAAACTTTTTTGGTTGGGCTACCAAGATTAGATGATTTACTAAAAGAAAAAATTAAATTTCAAGATAAGCCAAAAATTTTGATTAATTTAAATTTTAGTTTTCATGACGACTTAGTTCAGTTAAGAGAACCTTGGTTAGATGATGTAATTAAATCATGTAAATCTCTTGGTTATGAATTTATAATTAATAAACATTATGCCGATAAAGCTCCAATCCCTTATCCGGTTAGTAAAAAGTCATTTTATGAAGACTGCAGAGAAGCTTCACTTCTGGTAACAAGAGAAAGCTCTGTAATCCTAGAATCATTAGCTTTGGGAAAACCTGTAGTATTTCATAACTTATTTGGATATAAAATGGATTACTATTTAAATACTTTAAATGCTTTTTCAGTTTCTACTGATACAGAATCTCTAACAAGATCGATTAAATATGAGATTGATAGAAAAGACAATGTCAGAGAGTTTTCAAGAGAGTATCTTGCTGAAAAGATTTATATAGATAAACAAGAACATGCTCTTGAATTAATATCGAACACACTAAAAAATAATCTTAATGAGCAAAAAAATTATTTTATTCTGCAAAAATATTACAGATACTTAATTATGAAATTGATGATTTATTTATATGAAAACAAAAGGATAATTGTTATAAAGAAAACAATAAAAAAATTATTTAATATCAAGTACAAAATATTTAAATAGTAATTACTTTTTTGATTTCATGAGGTATTCTGCAAATTTAAGATCTAATTCTGTATCAATATCAATAGATTCGATCTCATTAGTAACGATATAATATGTATTATTTCGTATTATGGAATTATCATTTTTCATTAAAGAATCCTTATTCCATATAAAAAAAGAACCATTTAATATAAATGTTTCAGGAATTTGGTTTCTTCCAGAAAAAGCTTTTTTTGGTTTATCAAGTAGGGTCAATTTATTTCTTAATGCTTTAACCTGATTATATTTTGGATGATATTTACTTTCTGAAACAGAAACAACATTGTCACATTTATTTGTTTTTTTAAATAATTTTAACCCTTTAATAATGCTTGAATCAGACCTTAAGGGGCTAGTTGGCTGCAAGTCAATGACGATATTTGAATTTATTCCTAAAGTTTCAATTGCATGCTTTAGAACAGGTATTTTTGGTGTATTGTCACGAGAAAGCGACCTAGGTCTTTTTAAAATACGTACTTCTTTATATTTTTTTGCAACTTCTAATATCATTTCAGAATCTGAAGAAACAACAACATTTTTAAAACATCTTATTGATTGTTCAATTGTATAGTTTATTAATGGCTTTCCATTTAAAATACTTATATTCTTATCAGGAATCCCTTTGGACCCTCCTCGAGCACATATAATAACAAATTCTTCTTTATTCATTGTTTAAAATTTTAGATGTAATTAACTCTAGAAAGTTTAAACCATTTTTACCACTTTTTTCTGGATGAAACTGTATACCAGCAATATTTTTTTTATCATCTGTACCCCTTACTGCAGAAACTAGTTTTTTATTTTCAATATCTGTATTAGCAAAAATAATTGAAGTATTTTCGGGAATTACCGTATAGTTATGAACATAATAAAAATATTCATCTTCAATACCTAGTTCATCATTAGAGAAATAAGTTTTATTCCATCCAATATTTGGATATTGCTTCACTTTTAGTTTTTTTAAATGTACAACTTTTCCTTGAAAAATATCTAATCCTTTTGTATCTCCCTCTTCTGAAAATGTAAATAAAAGCTGCATTCCAAGACATATTCCTAACATTTTCTGACCATCGTCTATCAGATTTTTAATTTTTGTATCAAGCTTGTTTTTTTTCATGATTTTCATAGCAGTTTCAAAAGATCCGACTCCTGGGATTACTAAAAGTTCTTCTTTACTAATTTTTTTAAGGTCATCACTAAACGATACGTTATAACCTATTTCATTAAACGCATATCTAATACTATGTGAATTTGAAATTCCAGTATCAAGAATAACTACATTACTTTTCATCTAGTTTCTATTCCTAATTTTGAAAGATGTTTCTTTATATCTTCTATATTTATTTTTCCATAATGTAAAGCAGAAGCAATAGCTATTCCAGATAGAGAGTTGTTTAATTTCTCAAGGTGTTCCAATCTTCCAAAACCTCCACTAGCTATTATTGGAATATGAGTTACATCTAGGACATTATCAATAAGATCATAATCAAATCCATTTTCAAAACCATCGTTATCAACTGAAGTAATTAAAATTTCCCCAACACCTCTTTCTGTGGATTCTTTTACCCAGTCCAATACATTAATATTTGAATTATCTCTTCCGGAAGATGTAAAAACATTCCAGTTATTATCATCAATTCTCTTTGCTTCTATAGAAACACAAATGTTAGCGGAGCCAAATCTATCAACAAGGATGTTTATTAATGATGGATTATTGACAGCTCCAGTATTAACGAAAATTTTGTCAGCTCCACTTGAAAAATATTCATTTGCCATTTCTACTGAATTTATCCCACCCCCGACAGTTAACGGAATAAAGATATTTTTTGTTGCAAGTTTTAATAACTCAAAAATTGCATCTCTACTGTATAAACTAGCAACAGAATCTATATATAAAAGCTCATCAGCTCCTTGTTTATAATATTTTTCAGCAAAATCGTTTGGATTACCAAGTTTTCTTAGGCCTTCCAGACTCAATCCTTTTATTAGAAATTCATTTTTTATGTCTAAACGTGAAATAATTCTCATTATATAATTTATATGTTGAGTTTAATTGTAATTAAAAGAATTGTGATTTATGAATGTTATTGAAATAATAGATAAATTAAAAGTTAATGCTGATGAGAGCTTGGACCAGCTGTTATTAAAAATGGACAATGGCAAAGAGGGCATATTGCTAGTTGTTGATAATAATGATTGTTTAATTGGAATAATAACTGATGGTGATATACGTAGAGAAATTATTTCTAGCGGTCCAAATTCATCATCTTCCGCAAAAAAAATTATGAGTTCTAATCCTATTATTTCAAAATCAGATAACTCAACTTATTGGCAAGAAATATTTAATCAAAATGATATAGAGCATTTACCAATATGCGATGACTCAAATAAAGTAATAAAATTAGTTAGGTTATCAAATTATTCAAAAGAATCTAACAAAAAAATACCTGTTGTAATTGTTGCTGGAGGCAGAGGAACAAGAATGGGTAAAAAGTATTCTAAAATTCCAAAAGCCTTACTTAAAGTTAATGGAAGAACTCTTATTGACATAATGATTGGAAAATTAATCAATAATGGTTTTTCTGATGTAACTTTAGCATTAAATTATGAGGCTGAACAAATTATTAATCATATTAAAAAACTAGATATTGAAATAAATATTGATTTTTATATTGAAGATAACCCATTAGGCACTGCAGGATCAATAATTAAAATTGCAGGAAATAAAAAAGAAGACAATATTTTAATTTTAAATTCTGATATTTTATTTGAAGTTGATTTTGCTAATCTTATAAAATTTCATAGTTTAAATAACAACGATTTAACCATAGCAACCTCTGACTACGAAATAGAAATTCCATATGGAGTAATAGAAAAAGAAGAGTTTAAAGAAATTAAATCAGAGTTTGAAATAGTTGAAAAGCCAAAAATAAAATATGATATAGTAGCTGGAATTTATGTTATAAAAAAAGAGTTTCTGGATGAGCTGAATTACGAAGAAATAGACATGGATGAGGTTATTAAGTTAGCAAGAGAAAATAAATTAAATGTTTCGATCTTTAGCATTGGGAGTAGATGGATTGACATAGGAACTCCTGAAAATCTTAAGATTGCTCAAAAATTAGATGGATTATATGATAATTAGATTTGATTTTTCATATTCCAGGCATCCCCTTCATACTCCCAAAATATTGGGTTTCTAAAACTGTCTACAATTTTCCAGAATTCGTTCTCATTAATATTCATGTAATTAAGATTGTCAACAAAATATTTTTCTGGAAATTCAGAATCATATTTTCTAACTAAACCTACAGCTTCTTCTCTTGTAATTTTATTATTCCTAACTTCCTGTGAAGCATCGTAGGTTGTTCTTCCAATGCCAAATTTGATAAGAGTCATATAGTAATGTAGCCAGTCAATTTTATCATCAATCCCTGCATATTTACTATATGATCCTTCAGTTCTTGTATCGTTAGGTTTGAAACCTGTATTTTTTGCTGAATAATAAAACATTTCTTGGGGGTCCCATTTGAGGTAATAACCTAAATAATGAACTTCAGTTCCTATTTCATTTACTTTATTTAGATCTAAAGGCCTATAAACATAAAAGTCTGAAATATTTTTATTTAATTTATTCATTAGTTCTTTTATAGGATTTCCTGCAAGATTAAAATTTTCAACGAAATCTGAGCTTGACCAATCCTTGGCATAGAAAGAATTCTCCATTGTTGGTGTAGCGTTGTCTTCAATATTATTTCCATATTCGGCCTGATTCTCTCCATAAAAAACAAGGGGAACATCGTATAAAGTTGAAAATCTTGGACCCACTAATTTTTGACCAATAATAAATGGTTGAAATGGATGCCCTAGGTTTTTAAAAGCAAGGTATGTTAATTTTCTGTGAAGATCACCGTTTGGATGTACTAAGTGATTATCAAATCCTCCGATTTCAATCCATGACTTAAAATTTTCCCATCCAATCTTTGTATATTCATGTGGAGCCCAAGTAACGGTTAGTGGATTCATCCCCATTTCATACTTTAAAAAATGAGCAGTAAATCCACTATCTTTTCCACCAGAACCTGGAACAATACAATCATAAAGTCCTTTATTGCTTCTATATTTATCACAAAGTTTTTCTAATTCATTTCTTCTATCTTCCCAGTTTATTGTATTTTTAATTTCATGATATAAACAGGCACTACATAACCCATTTTTAAATTGTATATATTCCTTCGAATCACCAGTTTTATTCTCAAACTCAACCACACTACTCGGTCTATAGTTTGAAATAACACATCTTTTGCAAAATTCTACTTTATTTGGCTCATTCATTTATAACCTAGATCTAGATAATGATTTTATTTTAATATAAAAATAAAGAATTTAATTATTTACTTTAAAAAGGTAAACTGTTTTTAATGATTAAACTTTCAAATATTTCAGTATCAGACGATAATAAGCCCTTTATAGTTGCTGAAGCAGGCATTAATCATGACGGAAATTTTGAACGAGCAATAGAACTAGTAGATAGTGCAAAAGAATGTGGTGCCTCTGCAATAAAATTTCAAACACATATAACCTCAATGGAAATGATCCCCACAGATATGAAGCCTGGAAATATTAGCGAAGAGTCATTGTGGGATATTATTGATAGATGTGCATTAGATGACAAACAAGAGAAAGCGCTATTTGATTATTGTAAAGAGAAAGAAATACTATTTTTCTCAACACCGTTTAGTAGAGAGGCATCAGACCGATTAAATGAGTTAGGTGTTGAGTTTTTTAAAATAGGCTCAGGAGAATGTAATAATTTACCATTACTTAAACATATTGGTGAATTTAAAAAACCAATTATTTTATCAACTGGTATGAATGATTTAGACTCAATTAAAAAGTCCGTTGAAGTTATAAGAAATGAAGGCTGCGATTTAGCTCTATTACATTGTACAAGCATATATCCTGCTCCACCTTCTACAATGCGACTGGGAGCTATTAATCAATTAAAAGAAACCTTTCCTGATTTAGAGATTGGATTGTCTGATCACTCCGTAGGAATAGGGGTATCCTTAGGGGCAGTAGCTGCTGGCGCAAATATTATTGAAAAACATTTTACAATTTCTAGAAAATGGCCCGGACCTGATAACCCTTTTTCAATAGAACCAGAAGAATTAAAAAACTTAGTAGATCTATCTGAAGATATTTGGGAAGCACGAGGAGGCAAAAAAGATATACTTGATGATGAGAAACCTGTAATTGAATTTGCTTATGCTTCAGTCGTAACTATTAATGATATAAAAGAAGGAGAAGAGTTTTCAAAGCAAAATTTATGGGTAAAAAGACCAGGCGATGGAGAAATTATGGCAAAAGACTTTTTTGATATTTTAGGAAAAAAAGCAACAAAAGATTTGAAAAAAGACTTACAGTTAAAATTAAGCGATATCGAAAGTTAATTAATGAAGAATAAAAGTGGCCAATTTGATCACTTAGCTACAAGAAGAGATCAGCTTTTAACGGAAGAAGATTTTAAAAAAAATATAGGTCAAATAAAGACATTTTTTGAAAACAAAAAAATACTAGTTATCGGTGGAGCTGGATCGATAGGTTCATCCTTCATATATGAACTTGTAAAGCTAAACCCAAAGACCATACACATTATTGATCCAAATGAAAATGGATTAACAAACTTAGTCCGAAACATAAGAAGCAAAGAGGGTGATCGATCTGAAGTAAATCTTATTTCTTCACCCTTAGATTTTGGTTCAAAGATAAGTGAACAATTTATTAAAGAAAATGGCCCATATGACTCAATTTTTAATTTTGCTGCAATTAAGCATGTGAGGTCAGAAAAGGATATATATTCAACAATTCATATGTTCGACACAAATGTAATTAAACAATCTAATTTTCTGAGTTTTTTACAAGATAATAATTTAACAAATAAATATTTTGCTGTTTCAACGGATAAAGCTGCCAATCCCGTTAGTTTGATGGGGGCCTCTAAGAGAATTATGGAACTAGTCTTACAGATGAAACATTTAATAAAAGATGAAAGCATTAATATCTCAACCTCTACAACAAGATTTGCAAATGTTGCTTTCTCCAACGGAAGTTTACTAGCATCTTTTCCTATTAGATTTGAAAAGAATGAACCTATACCAGCTCCTATCGATATAGAAAGATATTTTGTTTCGCATCAAGAATCTGCACAAATATGTATGCTTGCAGGTTCTCTTATAGATGAAGGCAATATTTTAATACCAAAAATTAATGATAAATTTAAAATTTATTCAATTATTGAAGTTGCTAAGAACTTTATTTTAGAAATGAATCGAACCCCTGTCATTGTTGATACTAAAGAAGATGCATATAAAATTTTAGAAAAACCTAAATCAGATGATTACCCAATTTTATCAACAAAGCCAGACACATCTGGAGAGAAAGAATATGAAGAATTTATAGGTATCAATGAAAGGTTAATTGATTCTGAATTTACAAATTTTAATATCGTTGAACATTCAGAGTTTAATGAAAAGGATTTGAGTAAGTTTGTTACAGACTTTAACTCTTTGTTAGACGGAGAAACTAGTATATCAAAAGATGCTTTAGTTGAAGAGGTTGAAAAAATTGTCAGAACTTTTAATCATATTGAAACTGGTGAAACATTAGACAACAGAATGTAAGAGTATGAAAAAAATAGGTGTTTTTACAGGTAATAGAGCAGAATTTGGTTTACAAGTACCAATGTTACAGGAAATTAAAGCTTCAAAGAAATTAGATTTAGAGTTGTTAGTATCTGCAAGTCATCTTGACAAAGATTATGGAGAGACAAAAAAAGAAATTTTAGAAAGTGGCTTTAAAATTAACTACTCCTTAGATTTAAAACAAGTTGGAACTAATGTTGCTGTGACACCTGACACAATAGGCAAGGGTGCAATAGGAGTATCAAAAATTTTAAAGAAGATGAAACCGGATATATTTGTAGTTTATGCAGATAGGTATGAAGGTTTTGCTGCAGTTGTAGCCTCAACTCAAATGGGAATTCCTACTATACACATTGAAGGAGGAGATATTACAGAAGGGGGAGCTTTTGACGATTCTGTAAGGCATGCGATGACAAAGCTTGCACACATACACTTTACAACAAACAAAGAAGCAACAACGAGGATTAAGAGTATGGGGGAAGAAAGTTGGAGAGTACATACAGTTGGTTTACCCTCAGTAGATTTAATCAAGAAAGGAAAGTTTACAAATAAAGAGGAATTACTAGCTAGATATAAACTTACTGGAATTGATAATTTAATAATATTTACACAGCATTCGGTTCCAATAAAAAATAACTTAATTCAAAGAGAGTTTAAGGAAATAGAAAAAGCTTTTTCTAAATTAAAAAATAAAAATTATAAAATTATTTGTACATATCCAAACAGTGATTTTGGCGGGAAAAAAATTATACCAATACTTAAAACGTGGAATAAAAAGTATGATTTTATAGATTTATATCCTTCATTAGGCAGGGAAGATTTTCATGGTTTGTTAAATCTTAATAACAATTCAAATATTAATGTGGCATACGTAGGAAATTCATCTGCAGGGATTAAAGAAACGCCAGCTTTAAAATGTCCTTCTTTAATTCTTGGGGATCGTCAAAAAGGGAGATTGCACAGTACAAATGCAATTTTTGTAAATCTTGAAAGTGAAAAAATATTTAAAGGCATAGAAAAAGTTTTAAGTAAAAGGTTTATTTCTGTATGTAAAAAATGCAGTAATCCTTATGGGTCTGGAAATATGGGTAAAAAATCAACTAAAATTATTGAAAATTTAAAAATAGATCATAAATTAATAATTAAAAAATTTATAGATCTTTAATCTTCTTTACGAAATAAGTTATCGCATCTCCATGTCCATAAGAATCAGTGTCTTCATCAGGTAACCCAGTTATTATTTTAGAAGTTTCAAAACCATTTTCAGTTAGTATATTTTCAAACATTGTTTTTTCAATATGTATTGGATGACCATCATCAACATCTTCTTCATGAATGTCAAAAGATAAACATGCTGAACCATTTATTTTTAAATATTTATTACAGTTGTAAATTATTTTGTCTAAATCATAACAATGGTCTAAAACATTTATACAAAATATATAATCTATGTTGTTCACAAGTTCGGCAACAACCTCTTCAGAAGCTATAGAATATACTTTTTCAGCATCCATTAAATCACACCATTCTATATTTTTAATAAATTCATCAGCTAAAGGTTCAATAACAAATATTTTTGAGCCTTTAAAATATTTAGTTCTTAATTTACTTCCAGCGCCTAGGTCTAAAATATTTTTTGAAGTAAATGAATCTTCTTTAAATCCAAAAAAGTTAAATAATAACCTACTATGATTTTCAAAGTCTTCGGAAGGTCTCCATTCGTTGTTTATATGAAAGTTTAGTTCAAACTTCTGAGCTTTATTTTTCCATTTTTTATATGGGTTATTTGTTTTAAAATAATTCATTTTTCTATATAGTTTATTATTTTTCTTGGTAAGAACTTAATTATAAGGCTCATAAAAAATAAACCTATTATTGGATAGATAATTCCACTCCGCTCTTTGTTGTTGAAAATGGCTTCTGCTGCTTTTGATTTATTTAAAGTAAAGGGAGAATTTTTATGATTTTTAGACATTTCTGTAAGTATTTTTCCAAATCTAAGTATTAAATAATTATCTAATTTTAATTCTTCTACACCTATTTCGAGTTTTCTTTTTGAAAGTCCATATATATAATTTTTATTTCTTGGTTTTACTGCAGCAATAGATGAAATATAAATATATTTATTTATGCTATTTGTTTTTTCTTTTAAAGCTTTTGTTAATGAATATGGAACATTAAAGTTTGCCAAGTCTGTTTCAACTATTTCGCTTATAGACGGGACTTCTTCACTTCTATTTTCAGCAAGAAAACCATTAAAGAAAACAACACAACAGTTGTTGATTTTTTCAGTAAATTGAATTATTTTATCTAATTCTTTTAAATAATCATTAACAACTAAAAAATCTTCAAAATGGCTTATGTCATTTACTCTTCTACTTACTCCATAAACCTTAAAACCTTTTTTAGAAAATAAATTTAAAGTTTCTTCAGCTAGCTCAGAAGAGCTTCCAATAAATAAGTAATTTAAATTTTCCATTTTCATAATTTTACAAATTTGAGCATTATATATATCCAATTAAAAAAGTAACGGTAAACAATAATGTAGTAACAAGCAACTCTTTATTTTTCAATATTCCAATTATAAAATCTTCCATTTGCCCTTTTTTAGAATGTTTATATATTAAAAGATTTAATATAAAAAATAAAATTAATGAGAATATTAAAAGAATTAATTTAAATTGACTTGTAGATGTATTTATATTTTCTAATATCCAAAAAATAAATGTAAAGCTTGAAAGAGAAATTAATAAAATATGTATGTATTCAAAATTTATTTGTTGATTCTGAGAACTAAGAAGTTGTTTAAATTTATTTTCATTTAGTGAATCATCATTATTGATTATTGATAGCTTCTTTGACACAGAGAGAAGGTAACTCATAAAAAATATAAATAATGATAGATTTATTGTAATCTCTATATCAGCAGCAGCTCCTCCAACTTGAAGCCTGACCAAAAACAATATAGCAATAGAAGCCGAATCATAAAAATTTTTATATTTTAAAAATCTAGAATAAGAAGTTGTCACGATTAAATAAATAATCATTAGTATTGTTATTTCAATTTTTATAAAGTAGCTAATTATAAGATTTAAGATTATTAAAAAATAGGCAAAAAATTTTGCTTGAATCTCACTTATCTTACCAGCCGCTATAGGTCTATTCTTTTTAGTTAAATGTAATTTATCTAAATAAATATCATTAATATCATTGAGGATGTAAGTACCAGATACAAAAAAAGAAAAAATTAAAAAAGTAATAAAAACTTTTAGAACTTCTGAATTTACATTATTACTAGTCAAAACAAATGGTACAAAAATTAGTACATTTTTTGACCACTGCCATGGCCTTAAGCTAATAAGATAATTCACAACATATATTTTAAAGAAAAAATTGCTTTTCAGAAACATTTATTTTATCTCTAAATACCTGATATCTATTTTTATTTTCAAAGTTTATATAAAAGTGTTGATGTTTACTTTATAATTACCGTATTCAAAAAAAATTATAAAATGTATAAAAATTCAATAAAAAAAAAGAGCCTTTTAAACTTTTTATTAATTTCTTTTATTTTGGTTATACCTAGCCAAATAAATATTATTTATTCAAACCAAAGAAATGCAACCTTTAGTACTTTAGGCTTAATTTTTTCTTTATTTTTGTATTATAAATATTTTGATGAAAACCTTTTTTTAGATCAACTTAAAAAATTCTTTAAAAAATTTAAATTAAAATTTTCAATATTTACATCCATGATATTTTTATTATTTATTACTTTCATAACGCAGGCTTATTATTTGAATTTTGAAACTATTGAATGGGATGTTGCTTCATATTTAGTAGCATCATCAGAACTAGATAATGGATTTCTTCCTAATGAAACTCAGTGGGAATCCAAAGGGCCAGTTTTTCTATATATGTATAATTTTTTTATAAATATTGCAGGTCAAAACTTTGTTCTTTTTAGATTGCTCAACGATTTTTTACTATTTTTACTATCAGCAATAATTTTCTTTATCGTTTATGAAACTTCTGAAAGAAAAATTGTTCCATCTTTCTTTTCCTCGCTTTTATTTTTGTTACTTACTAGTCAAGCATGGAGTGTGAGTGAATATTCAGAACTTTATTCTCTTCTTTTCTTAGGTCTTTCTTATTATTTATATTTACATAAAATTGAAAATAAGAATATTTTAATTTTTTTAGGATTATTATTTTCCTTTTCTACGCTAATTAACCAAGGAACAGTATTATTTTTAATTCCAATTATCTTGGGTATTTATATTTTATATAAAAATAACAATCCAATAAAAAAACTAGCAACCTTTACTTTCTGGTTTCTGATACCACATTTATTCTTTTTGGCTTTATATTCTTTAAATGGTCTTTTAGATATCTACATTTCAACTTACATTGAAATCCCCCTTGGATACACAACAGCTTCCTATGCAAATTTATACGAACTAAAAGTTTTCTTGAGAAAGTTTTATGAGTACAATTTTTATTTATATGCATCATTTTTATTGTTATTAGTCTTTGTATTAAAAGAAGCAATAAGAGGTATAAAAACTAACTACAACAGTATATTATTTGACTTTCTAAATTTAAACTTATTGGTATCAATAATTTTTTATTTTATAGGTTCACATAATTATTATCACCATTTATTTTTTTTACTTTTCAATGTATCTTTACTTATTTCAAGAATAAAATTTAAAAAAGAAAATATATTAATTTCAGTTCTAATTATTTTTTCCTCTTTAACAATAATTAATAATTTAAGTGAAAAATCAATAGAAAACCTATTTAGTTTAGATGAAATATCAAAAAACTATCCCTTGAAGAATTTATCTGAAGAAATTGATAGCTATTTTGATCAAGATTATTCGGTACTAGCAATGGACTATGTGCTTGTTTTATACTATTTAGATAAACCAAACTATTCTTATATAGTCCACCCATCGAATCATTTTGAAGATTTTATTGTCACCACATTAGAAAAGAAAAATAGAATTCCTTCAAATCATATATCAGCAATGATAGATTCTAAGCCAGATGTAATAATTTGTAATCAAAGAATGATTATTAGAGGAAAACCAACAAAAGTTGATACTTATAATTGCCAAGTTTCAGACTACTATAAAGAATATTTGGAGCTTGACACTACAAGATATTTAAAAAATGAAAATTTAAATTATTATTATGACCCATATAAAGAAATAAAAGTATTTATAAAACAAGACTCTTAAGATACTCCAATCTTTTTATCGATGTATAATTTACATAATGTTGTTATTTCTAATAAGGGTTGTAGGTCTTTATATATTAAATATGGTGACCATAAGGGGAAGTTTTCCAAGTTATGATTCAGAACAACTAATTGATGATCTGAGGCCAATAATAAGCTTAAGTGAAGATGATATTTCATTAACTTATTATTTAATATCATTTTCTGTTGCTCTGTACACTTTAACCTTATTGAGAATCTTCAAACCATTTATAGAAATTTACCTTTTGCATTATTTAGAAATAAGTTTTTATTTTTTAATTAGTCTTTTATCAATTTCTACTGTTTATATTGTTCTTCGAGTTTATGGATACTCCAGGCTGTATTTACTACTGTATTTGGTAGGATCATCACTATTTCTTTTATATTCTAAAAAAATTTCTCGAAAATACTTTAATAATTAAATAAAACCATCGTACTCTGACAAAAAACTTTCCAAATCCTCTGGGGTGCCAATTCCCCACATTTTTTCTACTTCACTTATCTTTATTTTTTTATTTTTCTCAATTGCTTGATTGTATACCGGGCAAACATAGAATTCATTATTCACTCTTATATCTTTTTCTATCATCTCCTCGGCAAAACCTACATAATCTTTTCCTTTTTTCCAATAATAAACACCAACAGTTGCATTATCGCTTATTGGGTTTTTCTCAGCTACTTCAGTTACAAAACCACTATTATCTATTTTTGCATAGGACCATTTTGGATGAGTAGCTTTAAAAGTTAAAATTCCACCGTCAACATCTGTTGATATAAATTTATACATAACTTCTCTAGGGTTCCAATTTATAAACTGATCAGAGTTTGCAATTAATAAAGGATTTTCATTATCTATATATTCTTTGGCCATCAATGTTGTTGAAGCTGCCCCTTCAGTTATAGAATCAAGAACAACTATTTGCGCCTCAGGCCTTATGAGTTTCAGCATTTTGTCTATATTGTAATTTTCAACATGTTCTTTTTGGACAATAAATATATAATTTGCATCAATATTTAAATTTTCAACCACAACTTGGATCATTGGCTTTCCTTTTATTTCAATAAGTGGCTTCGGGAAAACATAACCTTTATCTGTAAAACGCGAACCTAGCCCTGCCATTGGGATTAGAATATTTAATTTCTTATTTCTGTATTCATTAAGCTTATTATCATTTTCCATATTGTTAGATTCTAAAGCATCGTAATATAAATTCTCGCTAATATCTGCACTAGATTCAACAAAGTAAGTCTTAGCACCGCTTAATGAGGCACCCAATCTACCCACTGGAGAATCTTCTATAATCATTGTTTTATTAGGTAGAATTGATAATTCCGTCATACATTTCCAATACATCTCTGGGTGAGGTTTTGGATTTAAAACATCTTCGTTTGAAACTATAATGTCAAATAATTCAATAATTTCTAATTTGATTAAAACTTTATTTACTGTTTCAGAAATACTATTTGATGCACAAGCTATTTTAATTTTGTTTTTTTTAAGCAAAGTTAATAAATTGTATATTTTTTCATTCTTTTTTATTCCGTTGAGAAGCTCCATTGTGTATTTTTGTTTTTGTTTCCATATAGTTTCATATTTTTTTTTATTTAGACCTTTTTTTTGAGTTAGCAATTCTAGTTTTTTATTAGTTGGTAGACCATCAAATTCTTTTAAGTGTTCTTCATATGAAATTACATATTTCTCATCAACTTCATTTAATGCAAGATTAAGTGCTTCAAAATGGTATTTTTTAGAATCAAAAAGTACACCATCGAGGTCAAATATTACCAAATTAATCATTAAATTTTATTTTAAGCAAGGTTTAATATTGTATAAGGAATTTAAATGAAAACTTTATTAATTGCTCATAGGGGCAACACACTAGGGCCTAACAAAGACAAGGAAAACAGCCCAGACTATATCTTAGAAGCTTTAAAAAAAGGGTTTGATTGTGAAGTTGATTTAAGACTAGATAAGGCCTCAGAAGATTTTTATCTTGGGCATGATGCAAAACAGTATAAAACTTCAAAGGATTGGCTTGTAGAAAACAAAGAAAAGCTATGGATCCATTGCAAAGATTTCTATTCTCTTAACAAGCTAAATTCATTAGATTTAGATTTAAATTATTTCTGGCATGAAAATGATAAGTTTACGTTAACTAGTAAAGGCTATATATGGACATATCCAGGCAATCTAATTTCAAAAAAAAGTGTAATCGTTAGTTTAGGAGATTCCATGCCAGATGAAGAGTGCTATGGAATTTGTTCTGATTATGTTGAGAAGTTTAAATAATTCCTTATGACTAAAAAAGATAAAAAAGTAACTTTTGTTTTTCAAAGAGCAAGAAAATCAAGAATAAAGGAAGAAATACCATTTGCAAAAGAGATGTTCTATACGTATTTTCATTTTTTAGAGGAATATGAAACTGAGATAATTGAGTTTGGAAATTTTCCAGAAGGAAAAAGATACAAAATAATTTTTCACCTTGAAAGATATTTAAGAACTATATTTAAGATCCCTCTCTACTCTATTTATTTGACAAACAAAAAAAATTATAAAATTCTTTCTAATAGTGATCATGTAATTTTAAGTACCAACAGAATTGCCACATCAACATTACCAATGATGCTTGTAATGAAATTATTAAATAAAAAAGTAAAATTTACTTTCTTTGTTTTAGGTATCTATTCTTCAGTTCCAAGATTTTTTATTTTAAGACTATTCCAGTCTTTTTTTTATTCATTACTTTTTTCCCTATCTGACAATATTATTTTTATAGGAGAAGGAGAGTATAAATATGCCCAAGCAAAAAATAAAATTTTTAAGAAAAAATTTACTTATATTCCTTTTGGCATAGATGTAAATTTTTGGAAATCTGAAGAAGTAGAATCTTTTGAGAACAAAAAAGAGATTTTATTTATAGGCAATGATAGTAATAGGGATTTCGACTTGGTAAATAAACTTGCTAAACATTTATCAGAGTATAAATTTACTTTTGTAACTTCTGAAATAAGTAAAGAAAAAGTAAGCAAAAATGTAACTCTTCATTCTGGAAGCTGGGGAAACCCGGCATTAACAGATCCTGAATTAAAATCACTTTATGAAAAAAGTAGGCTTACGATTATACCTTTAAAAGATTCTTTGCAGCCATCAGGCCAAAGCGTTGCTTTACAATCAATGATGGTTGGAACCCCTGTTCTTATTACAAAGACATCTGGACTATGGGATACAACCAAACTAATTGATAATGAAAATATTTTCTTTTTAAATGAAAATTCCCTTAATACTTGGATAGATAAAATTGTATCTTTATATAACAAAGATGATGAATTAACTTTGATATCAAAAAATTCAACAAAAACAATCGTTGACTTCTTTTCAACCGAATTATTTTATGAAAACATAAAAAAATTAATTAAAATATAAGTTAAAATTTATTCTCAAGACAGACGAGCACATTCAATTAAAATGTGTTTATGGACTTTACTTTTGGAATAATTACTTCTGGAAACAATTTTGAAAATATTTCTAAAATAATTAAAAGTATAGAAAGTCAATCTATTGAAAATTATGAAATAATTATTGTAGGTGGAGATAATATATTTAAATCTGTAGATGTACTTCACTATCCTTTTGATGATACTTTAAAAAATGGTTGGATAACAAAGAAAAAAAATATAATTATATCTAAAGCTAAATATGAAAATATAGTTTTTATGCACGACTACATAGTTTTTCATAAAAATTGGTACAAAGGTTTTTTAAAATTTGGAAATGATTTTGATATAGCTATGAATAAGATTTACAACAAAGACAACAAACGCTTCAGAGATTGGTGTTTGTGGACAAATAATGATAATTTTGTAGATGATATTGTAAACCCTGAGCTTAAATGCTTACTCCCATATGAAGTAGAAAATTTAAACGAATTTATGTATATTTCTGGAACATATTGGGTAGCAAAAAGAAAAGTTATGGAAGAAAATCCATTAAATGAAAATTTACTTTGGGGTCAGGGTGAGGATGTAGAATGGTCTAAAAGAGTGAGAAAACAATATGCATACAAAATGAACAAGCACTCTAAAGTTTTATTACTTAAACAAAAAAGAAATGACTTTAAATTAATTTCAAAAAAAGACTTAGCTAAGATAAACAATCAAATGTTTAATAAAAAAGAATAGTATAAATTAAATGAAAAAAATTAATGAGATTTTTTCAATAAACAATGTAAAAAGAATCAAATTTAGAGAAGATATAAATGGATTAAGAGCAATAGCCGTTCTGTCTGTTGTTTTTTATCATATAGAAATTGACCTATTTAAAGGTGGTTGGTTAGGTGTAGATGTTTTCTTCGTTATTTCTGGATATTTAATATCTAATATAATTATTTCAGAATTAATAAATAATGAATTTTCATTTAGAGAATTTTATCTTAGAAGGGTAAATAGAATACTTCCTGCCCTTTTTTTTGTTCTCCTTATATCTATTCCTTTTTCTATGTCTATATTATCCCCAAAAGCATTTAATGAATTTTCACAATCTCTTTTAAGTTCGATATTTTTTTATGCAAACTATCACTTTAGAAATCTTGATTTCTATATTTCAGAACCATCAAAATATAGCCCACTTCTCCATACTTGGAGTTTGGCAATTGAGGAACAATTTTATATATTGTTTCCCTTAGTAGTTGTTATTTTATTTAAATTGGTAAAGAACAGACTCACTTACTTTATAACGTTATTTATTTTCATATCGATTTATTTAAATTCAACTGATCAAAGTTACGATAAATTTTATGGTCTTCAATTTAGGATATGGGAACTTCTTTTAGGCGTTTTAATTATGATTATTTCTTCAAATATTGAAATTAAAAATCTTCAAAATTTTGGAATATTGTTAATCTTCTTTTCAATTTATTTTTTTGACGATAGCTGGATAAATGATATTGAACCAAAGTTAATATCATTATTTGGTACAGTATTAATTCTTTTTTCAAATACGAATGAAACACTTCTTTCCAAGTTTCTTTCAATTAAAGTTTTTAAGTATATTGGTCTTTCTTCTTTCTCACTATATTTATTGCATCAGCCATTTTTCGCTTTTTATAGAATTGTGAAAGAAAACAACGAAACTTCTTTAGTTGCTTTTGATTACTACCAACCTAATTT
>CENF01026556.1_pt1 | contig 36553 bp, 47 predicted proteins | sample 361291 | NCBI WGS metagenome assembly CENF01 (sample SAMEA2619399, study PRJEB7988) | marine metagenome | isolation source: saline water (ENVO:00002010), including | reverse complement strand
CGAATAGGCGTCAAAGTTTGGATCTACCGTGGAGATATTCTTCCTTACAAAGTTCAAGCAGAAGATAAAATTGATCGCGAAGCAGCAATGGCAGCGGGAGAAACTTCTGGCCCAAGTCAAGGAAAACAAGTAGTTTCATCATCTGCAGCTCGAAATAAGGCTTCTAATGACAAAGAAGAATCTGAAGTTGAAGAGCTCACTCCACTAGTTCAGGAAGCTGACCCTGAATTCGAAAAACTTCTAGATGAAGAAGAACAAATAGCAAAGTTGACTAACTCCAAAAACCAAACACCAATCTTTAGACCAGGAGAAGCCGACTGATGTTAATGCCAAGAAAAGTAGCGCACAGAAAACACCATCGTGGGCGTATGAAAGGTAATGCTAAAGGAGGAAACGAAGTTTCCTTTGGCGACTTCGGCATACAAGCTTTAGAGCCTGGGTGGATCACCGCAAGGCAAATTGAAGCTGCTCGTATTGCTATGACTAGACATATTAAGCGTGGCGGTAAGGTTTGGATAAATATCTTTCCAGATAAACCAGTTACAGAAAAGCCTGCTGAAACACGAATGGGTTCAGGAAAAGGAAACGTAGAACGCTGGGTTGCTGTAGTCCGCCCAGGACGAGTCTTGTTTGAATTGTCCTATCCCGACGAAGAGATCGCAAGGCAAGCAATAAATCGCGCAATACAGAAACTTCCAATAAAAGCAAAGTTTGTTAGCAGAAAGGAAGGATTCTAATGGCTAAAGATCTAAAAGATATAAATGATGGAGACCTCATCGAAGCGCTCAATGACTCCAAAGAAGAGCTCTTTAACCTCAGATTTCAACTTGTTACAGGTCAGCTAGACAACTTCAGCCGAATAAAAGAAGTAAAGAAAGAAGTTGCACGTGCAATGACAGAATTGCGTGCACGAGAGATTGCCGCAGCAGAAGCACTGGAGAGTAATGATGAATGATCAAAGCGAAATACGATCTAATCCAAGAAAAATACGAGAAGGACTTGTTGTGTCAACCTCGATGGATAAAACAGCAGTGGTAGCCATCGTAGATCGAGTAAGGCACCGTCGTTATAACAAAACTGTTCAACGAACAAAAAAGCTATTCGTTCATGATTCTGACAACGATCTTAATGTTGGAGACAGGGTCCGTATCCAAGAGACTCGACCGTTATCAAAGAAGAAACGATGGAGGATTTTGGAAATTCTGGAGCGTGCCCGATGATACAACAGGAATCACGTCTTAAAATTGCAGATAATTCCGGGGCAAAAGAAGTACTAGTAATTAAAGTTCTTGGCGGATCCAAAAGGCGTTACGGAACAATTGGAGATATTTTTGTTGCAACGGTTAAAGATGCTATTCCGGGTGCACAGGTTAAAAAAGGTGACGTTGTTAAATGCGTAGTTGTTCGTACCAAAAAAGAGAGCAGAAGAATGGATGGCTCTTATATACGATTCGATGAAAATGCCGCAGTACTAATCAACGAAGCACGGCAGCCAAGAGGTACACGTATCTTCGGCCCCGTAGGTAGAGAATTGCGCGACAAGCAATTCATGAGGATTGTTTCCCTTGCACCGGAGGTTCTATAGATGAAGATTAGAAAAGGTGACAAGGTCGTTGTCCTTGCTGGCAAAGACAAAGGAAAAGAAGGGGAAGTGTCATTTTTGTACCCCAAAGAAGGAAAACTTATCGTCACAGGTGTGAACATTTCTAAGAAGCATCAACGACCCACTCGCGAAACAATGCAAGGGGGAATCATTGATAAAGAAATGGCACTTGATATCTCCAACGTAGCCATTATTAGCCCTGAAGATGGCAAACCGACTCGTGTTGGTTATCGATTCGACAGCAATGGAACGAAAGTAAGAATATGCAAACGAACAGGAGCTGACCTCTAATGACGACATCACTAGTTCCGCGATTGAAAGAACAATACAATAACCAGATCCGAATGAAACTCAAAGAAGATCTTCAGAAATCTAACATAATGGAAGTCCCTCAGATCACCAAGATTGTTGTGAATATGGGTGTTGGCGAAGCGGTTACCAGATCATCTCTCCTTGAAGGGGCAATTTCTGATTTGAGCGTAATAACAGGTCAGAAGCCAATGCTAACTCGTGCAAAAAAGTCAATAGCTGGATTCAAACTCCGAGAAGGAAACGCTATTGGAGCAAAAGTTACTCTTCGAGGGGACAGAATGTATGAGTTTCTAGACAGGTTAATTAATCTAGCTATTCCTAGGGTACGTGACTTTAGGGGCCTCTCACCCAAATCATTTGATGGAAATGGAAACTACACGTTTGGTGTAACTGAACAACTGATTTTCCCAGAAATTGATTACGACAAAATAGATGCAACAAGAGGTATGGACATAACGATCGTGACCTCAGCTAAGAATGATCAAGAAGGTAAAGCTCTTCTTGAATCATTTTCATTCCCATTCAGAACAGAAGGACAAAATTAACATGGCGAAGAAAGCTCTCGTAAACAAACAGAAAAAGACACCAAAATACAAAGTACGCGCATACACACGATGCAGACGTTGTGGTCGCCCACGCTCTGTATATCGCAAGTTTGGCCTATGCAGAGTATGCCTGAGAGAACTCGCACACGCAGGGGATTTACCAGGCGTGACAAAGGCCAGTTGGTAGGGAGTGATTAGTAGATGACAATGACAGACCCAGTAGCAGATATGCTAACAAGAATTCGAAATGCGAATACCGCAATGCATGATGATGTCGCTATGCCTTCATCAAAGCTCAAAGAATCACTAGCAACCTTATTGCACAAGGAAGGCTATATTAATGCCTTTAACGTCTCTGAGAATGAAGAGATACCTGGAAAGACTCTAACTATAGAAATGAAATATTCGCCATCGCGAGCACGCGTTATTTCTGGCATTAAACGAGTATCAAAGCCAGGTTTAAGGGTGTACTCGAAATCAACTGAAATTCCAAGAGTCCTTGGTGGATTAGGAGTTGCTGTGGTTTCAACTAGTCAAGGATTAATGAGTGATCGTGAGGCACGGAAACGTCGAATGGGCGGCGAAATTCTGTGTTACGTCTGGTAAAGAAGGAAAAATGTCACGAATAGGAAAAACACCAATTGAAATTAAATCTGGCGTTGAGGTCGTAGTTACCGAGAATTCTGTTGAAATTAAGGGACCCAAAGGAACACTTGCACAAAGGATTCCAGAAGGGATTGAAGTTCAAAAGGAAGATGAAACCATTATTGTCAAAAGAGATAATGATTTGCGTGAGACAAAGGCACTTCATGGATTGATTAGGTCCCTAGTCAACAATATGGTTCTAGGGGTAACTGAAGGATATCAAAAGCAGTTAGAGCTTGTAGGCGTTGGTTATCGAGCTCAATCCAAGGGAAGCAATGCTTTAGAACTCCAACTTGGCTTTAGCCACCCCGTTCAATACTCAGCTCCAGAGGGGATAACGTTAGAAGTCCCATCTCAGACAGAGATAAACATCAGCGGCATAGACAAACAAGTAGTTGGACAAGTTGCAGCTGACATCAGGGCTCTCAAAAAACCAGAACCCTACAAGGGTAAAGGGATACGTTACGTTGGTGAGCGTATAATCCGCAAAGCCGGAAAGACAGCAAAGTAGGGCGAAACTATGGTTAACGCAGCAAAACACAAACGAGATGGGCGAATAAGGCGACATAATCGACTCAGGAGAAAAATTCACGGGACAGGCTCAAGACCACGTCTTGCTGTCTTTCGATCTAACCGTCACATTTCTGCTCAGATTATTAACGATGAAGAAGGAAAAACTATTGTTTCTGCTTCGAGCCTTGAACCAGAAATACGATCAGGTAATACAGGGTCAAAAGAGGCAGCAACTAAAGTTGGAAAGCTTATTGGAGAGCGTGCTAAATCTGCTGGTATTTCCTCGATTGTGTTTGATAGGGGTGGATTACAGTACCACGGAAGAGTTGCTGCAGTAGCTGAAGCAGCACGTGAATCAGGATTGGAATTTTAATGGAAACGAATGAAGAAAAGGCACCAGGCGAATTACGAGACTCTCGAGTAATTCACATTAACCGAGTAGCAAAAGTTGTGAAAGGTGGACGAAGGTTCTCCTTCACAGCACTTGTAGTAATCGGCGATGGGGAAGGCCGTGTTGGTTTGGGATATGGAAAGGCAAAAGAAGTACCTTTAGCAATCCAAAAAGGAACAGAAGAAGCAAAACGAAACCTCTTCCGAGTTCCCATGGCAGGATCAACTGTGACCCACCCTATAATTGGAGAAAATGGCGCAGGACGTGTAATGCTCAAACCTGCAGCTCCTGGTACCGGAGTAATAGCCGGCGGTGCTGCGAGGATCATCCTAGAGGAAGCTGGAATTCGGGATGTTTTATGTAAATCACTAGGATCTCCGAACCACATCAACGTTGCCAGAGCAACTATAGATGGACTACGAAATCTCAAACGACCTGACCAAATTGCTAGCCTACGGGGTCTCGCAGCAGAGGAGTTCGTTCCAGGAGGAATGCTCACAGCGTATAAAGAATCAGAGCGCACAGTTCGCGAATTGGAGAAGAAGTAAAATGGCATTAAAAGTCACTCAAATCCGTTCATCAATAGGATCAAAGCCAAAACAAAGAGGAACCCTTCGCGCACTAGGTTTAGGGAGAATAGGGAAATCGCATACATTGCCCGACAAACCTGAGATTCGTGGAATGATCAATACAGTTCCACATCTGATTGAAGTCGAAGAAGTTTCTTAACAACATTTTTTGAGAGGAATATCATGAAAATCCATGACTTACAGCCACCTGAAGGGTCAAATAAAAGATCGAAACGCGTTGCTCGAGGAATTGGCGGAAAAGGCGGGAAAACAGCAGGAAGAGGATCGAAAGGGCAGCGAGCTCGAAATACGGTCAGAGTTGGATTTGAAGGCGGACAAAACCCGCTACATCTCCGACTTCCAAAATTGCGGGGCTTCAATAACCCTTTCCGTGTCGAGTATCAGGTAGTTAACCTAGACACAATTGCTGAAACAGGAATGACGGAGGTCTCTCCAAGTTCACTACATGAAAAAGGACTTGTTAGGAAGAACTCTCTTGTCAAGATTCTTGGACGAGGAGAAATTTCAACAAAAATTGACGTTTCAGCTCATGCCTTTTCAAAATCAGCTGCGGAAAGTATTACTGCTGCAGGAGGAACCGTCACGATTTTACCAAAACCTTGGGGAGAAGGTCGACCACCTGCCAAAGGGAATGCATTAACCAACAGATGAGACCCAATTCTTACCAGCTAGGATAAACATATGGCAGCCAGCATTTTAAACATGTTTCGTGTTGAAGACTTACGAAATAAGGTCTTATTCACATTGGGAATGATTGCTTTGTACCGTGTCGGCTGTTTTGTTCCTGCTCCCGGTATTGATATTGACGCAATTCAGTTACTCAAAGAAACTACAGATGAAAACGGTGGCGCTTTAGCATTCCTGAGACTCTTTTCAGGAGGGGCTTTAACACAATTCGCAATTTTTGCATTGGGGATCATGCCCTACATAACTGCTTCAATCATCATGCAAATTCTAGGTGTTGTAATCCCCCGAGTTGAACAATGGCAGCAAATGGGTGCAGTCGGGCAAAGAAAAATCACACAAGCCACCCGTTATTTGACGATAGGTATTGCTCTAATCCAATCAACTGCTTTCGCATTCCTTTTCCATAATGGAGGCGGAGGCTTTGGAAGTGCCCCCAGCAGCGGTACCCAACTCGACCTACTTCCCAAATTTACAGCCCCACGAGTTGCTCTTGTCGTATTAACTCTTACCGCAGGCACCGCACTTTTGATGTGGATGGGAGAGCTAATCAGCCAAAAAGGCATAGGAAATGGAATGTCACTAATCATCTTTGCATCAGTGGTTTCCGCTCTACCGAACCAAGGAGCCCTAGTCAGAACAGATGCTGGTATGGGGGGTTTAATAGGAGTGATCATTCTTTTCGGTGCGATGCTAGTTGCAATTGTTTTCGTAGAACAGGGACAAAGGCGAATACCAGTACAGTTTGCAAAACGTGTAGTCGGGCGCAAACAATATGGTGGACAAAGCACCTACATACCTCTTAAAGTTAACCAGTCCGGAGTGATTCCGATCATTTTCGCCAGTTCGGTCCTCTATCTGCCACAACTATTGGTATCAGTACTTCCATCAGATAATGATCCAGCAAATAAAACTTGGGGAGAGTCCATTCAAAGCTGGATTGATAGCAATTTAGTAGTCAGTGATAGCCCCTTTTACCTCCTTTTCTTCGGGCTACTAATTGTTGGGTTTTCCTACTTCTACACTGCCATCACATTTGATCCAGTAAAGCAGGCCGACAACATCCGCAAACAAGGAGGATTTATTCCCGGCATTCGACCAGGTCCTCAAACCGAGCGTTACTTAGGCAAAATCCTAAATCGAATAACACTTGCTGGAGCAATTTTCATTGCGCTCGTAGCTTTGGCACCCACATTCATTTTGGCAAAAGTACTTGATCAAGGAAATGTAGGGCAAGTCTCCTTTGGTGGCATCTCCATATTGATCGCAGTTGGAGTTGCACTAGAAACAATGAAACAAATTGATAGCCAACTTATGATGAGAAACTATGAGGGTTTCTTGAAATAATTGTCATATACAGAGAGGTAATTCATGACACTAGGTATGGTCATTTTGGGACGACAAGGTTCTGGTAAAGGAACACAAGCAGTCCGTATCGCAGAACGATTTCAAATCGTTCATATTTCTACTGGAGATATGCTGCGGTCTGCAGTGCAGGAGGGAACAGAGCTTGGACTCAAAGCAAAATCAATTATGGACGCAGGCGGGCTTGTAACAGATGAGGTGGTTAACGGAATAGTCGCAGAAAGACTAGCGAAAGACGATGTGCAGAACTCGGGATTCCTCCTCGATGGTTATCCGCGAACTGTCGGTCAGGCTACAGAGCTTAAAAAACTAGTTGGAGAAAGTCTCAAACTTGCAATAAATTTAGACGTTTCAATTGAAGAAGTAACTCAGCGAATGATGAGTCGAGGTCGCGAAGATGATACTCCAGAGGCCATTGCAAGAAGACTTGAATTATATGAAGCTGAGACAGCTCCTTTAATTAAGTGGTTTGAGAGTGAAAATATTTTATGTGTGATTGACGGTCTGGGTACTGAAACTGAAGTACATACGAGAGTAATAGAAGAAATAGAGAGAAATATTTAATGACTCAAAAGATAACCAGAATCAAATTCCCTTTGGGTTGGGGAGTGACAGTAATGCCGGTAGGATTTTCATTTGGCTTTGCGCGCAGAAATACCTGTGCCAAACCAAATAATTAGTAAGGAGATAGACACTGGCTAAATCAAAAGAAGATGCAATTGTAATGGAGGGAACTGTAGTTGAACCTCTCCCTAACGCAATGTTTAGAGTGGAGCTAGAAAACGGACATAAAGTCTTAGCTCATATTTCTGGCAAAATGAGAATGCATTACATACGCATACTTCCTGGGGATAAAGTGCAAGTTGAGCTTACGCCATACGACCTAGAACGTGGTCGCATCACCTACAGGTATAAATAGAGTCAAGTCGAAAAGGATCCAATGAAAGTTCGAACAAGTGTAAAAAAAATGTGCGACAAATGCCGTGTCATCCGACGCAGTGGGGTTGTTCGCGTAATTTGTTCAGCTAATCCCCGTCACAAGCAAAGGCAAGGATAAGTATGGCACGTATTGCAGGTGTAGATATACCAAGAGAAAAAAGAGCAGTTATCTCCCTTACCTATATTTATGGAATTGGCAGAACCCTTGCATCTCATGTTTGCGAAGCTACAGAGATTAACGAAAATACTCGTGTGATGAACTTAACCGACGATGAAGTTGCCAAATTACGTAGCTACATCGAAGGGGAACTCCGTGTAGAAGGTGACTTACGACGAGAAGTTCAACAGGATATCAAACGAAAGATGGAAATCGGTTGCTATCAAGGTATACGACACCGACGAGGTCTTCCTGTGCGTGGTCAGCGAACGCACACTAACGCACGCACGCGAAAAGGCCCTAAGAAAACAATTGCTGGCAAGAAGAAAGTTCTCAAATAATTATGGCTACACAAAATTCTGGTGCTCGGCGCCCAAAGAAACGCGAACGAAAGAATATTGCTCACGGAGTTGCGCATATCAAAAGTTCTTTTAACAACACAATCGTGTCTATCAGCGATCAGCAAGGTAACGTTTTAGCCTGGGCTTCAGCTGGCAACGTAGGATTTAAGGGTTCAAGGAAAAGCACCCCTTTCGCTGCTCAGCTAGCTGCCGAGGAATGCGCAAGAAAAGCTATGGACCACGGCATCCGAAAAGTTGATGTTGAGGTAAAGGGACCGGGTTCAGGTAGAGAAACAGCCATTCGATCACTTCAAACAGCAGGAATTGAAGTTACTGGGATAAAGGATGTCACTCCAGTCCCACATAATGGATGCACCGTTGTCAAAAGACGGAGGGTTTGAATGTCTAGATACACAGGACCTAAAGCCCGAGTTTCTAGACGACTGGGAACAAATATATGGGGCACCAAAGGAGAAGCTGATGCACTTGAAAAGCGTCCATATCCTCCAGGTGAGCATGGCAGAACCGGACGTAGAGGAAATGCATCTGAATATAAAGTGCAACTTCAAGAAAAACAAAAGGCTCGCTTTACCTACGGGCTAACTGAAAGGCAATTTCGAAATATATTCAAAGAAGCCAGCAGAAGAGATGGTGTAACTGGCGACAACATGCTCCGATACCTAGAACTACGTTTGGATAATTTCGTATACCGGTCAGGGTGGGCTTCTACTCGCCCTCAAGCACGGCAGTTCGTAAACCATGGTCACGTTTCTGTAAATGGTAAGAGAGTGGATATTCCAAGCTACAGACTCCGAAAAGATGATGAAGTCACTTTACGAGATAAAGCAAAGGGAATGATCGTAATTCAATGGAATAATGACGTTTTAGATCGAGAAGCTCCAGCTTGGATTGAACTTACTGATGACAGGCTTGGCGCAAAAGTTCGTGATTTACCAATCCGAGAACAAATAGATATACCAATCCGAGAACAACTCATTGTTGAGTTATACAGCAAGTAATTAACAGACAAACAAGACCAGAGGTAAAAAAATGCTTTTGATACAACGACCAGAAATCAAGGCTTTAGATGAAGAGTCAGAGAACAAGCAAAGGTTCTTAATCTCCCCTTTAGAGCCAGGATTTGGACATACACTTGGAAATTCATTACGACGTACTCTTCTTTCCGCTATTCCAGGAGCTGCAATCACGCATATCCTCTTTGATAATGCAATTCATGAGTTTGATGTGATAGAAGGAGTCATTGAGGATGTTCCGGATGTTCTCCTTAATATCAAAGATATTGTCGTGAGTTCTGACAGCGAAGAACCTGTTCTGTTGCGTTTAGATGCTAACACTTCAGGAGAAGTAACTGCAGGTCAGTTCTCACCAAATGCAGATGTAGAAATTCATAACCCAGACCTTGTCATAGCAACATTAAATGGGTCCGGGTCTCTAGGAATGGAAGTCACTGTTCAACGAGGAAGAGGTTATATTTCAGCGGATGCCAACAAGGAAGGGAACACGTCAACTACTCAAGTAGCGGTTGATTCAATATTCTCACCAGTCCGCCGTGTGACCTTCAGCATTGAACCTACACGAGTGGAACAATCAAACGATTTTGATGCCTTGACAATTGAAATAGAAACTGATGGCTCCATGGCTCCTGCAGATGCATTTGCATCAGCTGGTGGGACCTTGGGCAATCTTGTGCAGCTCGTCGCTGATTGGAGTGAAGAGCCTCAAGGACTCGAATTAACGGAAGTCGTGACAGGTGCATCTGGATCACCAGACCTTGAGCTCCCTATAGAAGATCTTGAGCTATCAGAACGGCCAAGTAACTGTTTAAAGAGAGCTCAGGTAAATACTATCGGTGAGCTTCTTCAGAAGTCCGAAGCAGATCTCCTTGCTATCACTAACTTTGGTCAAAAGTCATTAGATGAAATAATTGACAAGCTTGATGAGCGAGGCTTAGCACTCGCCCTCAGAGACTAGGATCTATAATGCCTGGAAAACCTAAAAAAGGAAGACGCTTTGGTGGAAGCTCAGCACATCAAAAAGCGATAATGGGTAATCTAGTAGCTTCTTTGATTGCTGCAGAGGCAATTGTTACCACCGAAGCAAAAGCAAAAGCTATGAGACCTGTGGCAGAGAAGATAATAACGAAAGCTAAAAAGGGCGGGCTACATAACCACAGACAGATCATAGCCTTCCTCAGAGATCAAGAAATTGCTGATAAGTTAATGGAAGATGTTGGTCCAAGATATGCTGATCGACCCGGTGGTTACACCAGAATTCTAAAAATGGGTCCACGTTACGGTGATAACGCGCCAATGGCAAGAATTGAACTTGTTTAATTGAAATATAAAGCAATCAGTAACTAAAAGTTATGGTATCTGTTCCTTCCTATGGCATGAACCGGTACAAAGCATCCATCTCCTACGATGGGACACCTTTCCACGGTTTCGCAGAAAACCCAGATGTTGAAACAGTTGCAGGTAAATTGAGGGAGTCGTTAGAAAGAATTCTCGGGCATGAAATACATCTGACGTGTGCAGGGCGGACAGACGCAGGTGTGCATGCTGAAGGTCAAGTAATCTCCTTTGACGCTATAGCCTTTGATGTTCCGAGAATTGAAAGATCTCTTAACAAACTCTGTGCACCATTTATAACCATCAAAGAGCTACAAAAGGCTGACGATCTTTTCAGTGCGAGATTCTCAGCTACTTGTCGAACATACAGATACCGCATCCTTAATGATGAGTACCCTGACCCTTTTTCGCATCGATTCGCTTGGCATATTGAGACCCAATTAGACCTTGACAGTATGCAACAAGCAGCTCAGGCTGTGATTGGAGAGCATGACTTTAGTTCATTTTGTCGAAAGGCCTCAATTCTTGTCGATGGGGAAGAGGTAGATGCTTCCTTAATCAGAGAAGTAATTTCCATCAACGTAACGGGTGAGGGACCATTTGTTGAAATATGGGTTACAGCCACATCCTTTTGTCACCAAATGGTTCGGTCAATTGTCGGAACACTTGTAGCGATAGGGAAAGGGCGTTTGGGTAAAACGGACATGTCATCGATTATCCTAAAAAGGGATAGAAACTTTGCTGGCCCTGTAGCGCCACCTCATGGCTTGACCCTAATGGAGGTTGGATATTGAGATCTAAAAAAGCAATGATGTATCAAAAAAGTGGTTGTTTAGAGACATGTTTCACCGTATCGTAGATAGTTGTCCTAACTGATTTAGGAAAAGTTAACTTGAGAAGAATGAAGTCGTGGCTACATATACACCAAAAAAATCTGAAATAGAACGAACGTGGCATCTTGTAGATGCTGAAGGTCTTGTACTAGGAAGGATGGCAACCGAAATTGCCAAAATCCTTAGGGGAAAGCATAAGGCTACTTTCGCTCCTCATATTGACACAGGTGATCACGTAATTGTTATAAATGCTGACAAAGTAGTCCTTACAAGCGGGAAGGCAGAAAGAAAGATTGTCTATCGTCATACTGGATTTCCCGGAGGTATTAGATCAGACAGTTACCAAGATTTATTGGCAAAGAAACCTGCTGAGATAGTTCGCCAATCAATCCGAGGCATGCTCCCTAAAAATAGGTTAGGTAGACAACAACTATCAAAACTGCAGGTCTATGCTGGGCCATCTCACCCACACCAGGCACAGAAGCCAATCAAGTTGGAAATAGATCACGCTCGAGCGAAAGAAGTTTAAAGTATGTCAAACGCACTTGTTCAAACCATAGGCAGACGTAAACGAGCCGTTGCCCGCGTTCGCGTCAAAACTGGATCAGGAACCATTACGGTCAACGGCAGGACTCTGGAAGATTTCTTTCCTTCCGACACTCACAGAATGATCATCACTGAACCGTTACGAATTACTAGTACAGGTGAATCCTTTGATATAGATGCAACAATTGATGGAGGCGGATCAACTGGACAAGCTGGTGCTTTAAGATTAGGGATTTCAAGAGCCCTAGTAGATATCGATGGTGATCATCGTGAATCGCTAAAGAAAGCTGGTTTTCTTACTAGAGACTCACGAAAGAAGGAATCTAAGAAATACGGTCTTAAAAAAGCTCGTAAAGCGCCTCAATTCTCTAAGCGATAAATCTGCATTTGCCTTCTAACCGATTTCCTTGATATCAACAAATATTAAAAGTGCATTACCCTAGATCACATGGGACTTAAATTTGGCACCGATGGAGTTCGGGGTCTAGCTCATTCTGAATTAACAAGTGAGTTAGTGTCCAAGCTAGCTTTTGCGACTTCAAAAGCTATCGACGTCAAAGAATTCGTGATTGGAACGGATGGCAGAGAATCCGGACATGACTTTGCAAGCGCTTTGGCTGACGGGTTAAAAGCCGCAGGGGCGAAGTCACAATATTTAGGTATAGTGCCAACTCCAGGCATAGCTCATATCGCGTCAGAATTTAAAATTGCTGGAGCAGTCATTTCCGCATCGCACAACCACGCTGAATACAATGGTGTCAAATTCTTTCTACCTAACGGACAGAAACTTTCTGATGAGACACAAAAGGAAATTGAAACTCTTCTTGATAAGCGAATATCCATTCCGCCATCTGACGGGAATTTAGAAATATCAGCAGATAGTCAGATCTATCTCAAGTCATGGGTAAATGTACTTAAGGCATCAGTACAAAATGACTTTCAAGACCTCTCTATTATTATTGATTGCGCTAACGGAGCAGCAAGTAACATCGCACCCCAATTATTCAAGGATCTTGGAGTTGATCTTACCGTTATGCATTCTGAACCTAACGGAAAGAATATCAACCGAAATTCTGGTTCTACTGACATGAGTTCTCTCCGTGATGTAGTGAAAGAGTTAAATGCAGACTTAGGGCTAGCTTTTGATGGAGATGCGGACAGGGTCCTAGCTATAGATAACGAGGGAAGCACAATAGATGGAGATTACCTTATGGCGATTTTTGCTCGTGACCTCAAGCAACGAGAGAAGCTAAGAGACGATACCGTCGTTGCGACAGTAATGGCGAACATGGGATTTCACGAAGCAATGGAATCAGCCGGAATAACCATCCACACGACTGCTGTAGGCGATAGGAATATACTCAAAGCATTACGTGAGAACAAATGGAGTCTTGGCGGAGAACAATCGGGACATATAATCTTCCCAGAACAAGCCAGAACAGGAGATGGACTTCTAACAGGAATTCACCTCCTCAATTGCTTAAAGCGATCTCAAGGGAGATTAGCCGAGTTAGCTCGGTCATCTATGCGAAAGTTTCCTCAAGTTCTCCATTCTGTACAACTCAAAGACCAGTTAGGTAATCAAAAACTAATTCTTGAGGAAGTGCAGCCGTTTATTGTTGAAGCGGAATCCATATTTACCAAGCAAGGCCGTGTACTCGTTCGACCGTCAGGCACGGAACCAATTTTACGAATAATGGTTGAAGGTGAAGTAGAATCCGAAGTCCATCACGTAGCAAACGAAGTCATAGAGTCAATAAAACAAGCGCTTAAATCGTAGTTACCAAGCCATAGATAATAGGCCTGCCGTGATAAGAGCTATTTAAATCCCTACAATGGAATGATGTGCGGGATTATTGCCATCGCTAGACAGAAATCATCACGGATTCCCCTTTCAGCTGAACAGGTAACACAGATAGCTGACCTAAGGAATATAGGAAGAATTCAAGAGCATGAAGATATTCTGAGATCTATCAAAATATTACGGAGAGTTAAAGAACTCATTTCTGGATCCGCAGGAATTAACAGCCTGATAAACAACCCTCAATTTCGCGTCCAATTGCAAGGGATTTGTACAATCCTCACAGAAGATTTAGATAATTTTGAATCAGACCTTGTGCAAACTGGAATGGATAGTCAAATATTAGAAAAGATAAATAGTGACCTAATCAAACTGAAAGACCTTCTCTGGCACATTGAAAATGACCGAGTAATAGTTTCACATTTAGTAGAAGAGCTTTTAGGAGGAAGAAAAGGAGATAGGTTCATTGAAGTTTTACTCACGGTTCAACAAGTTCTTGCAGGACTAGACAGGCTTGAAGTACGTGGCAGAGATTCAGCTGGAATTCATCTCATGATACAAAATCACGGATTAGATCTTGAAAACCCTGGAGTGATACACGAAATTGAGGAGAGAACTAAAGATCTCAATTACAAGTCTGGATCCGTACGAATCCTTGATAATGCGTTAAGCATCGTTTATAAAGTAGCTTCGGAAATAGGTGAACTCGGAGATAATACTCGAGAGCTCCGTAAATTAATCCTAGCTGATGACCTACTTTACAGAGCGCTTGAGAATGAGGATGTAACTGCAGTAGCGATAGGCCATTCACGATGGGCGAGCGTAGGTATCATCTCGGAACCGAATGCTCACCCTATGAACTCAGAATTACTTGAAAGTGAAGAAAGCCCGTTTGTAGTAGTCGCAGCTAACGGAGATGTCGATAACTTCGCTGACCTTAAAAGAATCCGAGACTTGCAAATTCCCAAACTCATCACCTCAGACTCAAAAGTTATTCCGGCAATAATCTCCAATGAACTTTCTAATCAAGACGGGCCTGTTCGTAATCTTGATGAGGCCTTCAGGCAGACAGTACAATCTCTAGATGGCTCTATCGCCGTCATTGCAAATGCCGATTTAGAACCCAACAAACTTTTCATGGCTTTGCGAGGAAGCGGACAAGGACTGTATATCGGACTTTCAGATGAAGCCTACGTAGTGGCAAGCGAACCGTATGGTCTAGTTGAAACTACAGAAAGCTATTTGCGATTGAACGGAGAAATCCTCCCAAACCGAAATGACGGTGTTTCCGGACCTGGAGAGATCGTCTCTATTTCACTGAAGGAACGTGTCGCATTAGAGTCACTAGATCGTATCGCCTATGATGGGACGCCTTTACCGATCAAAGCTGATGAATTAACACAAGCTGAAATTACAACGCGTGATATTGACCGAAGGAATTTTCCACATTTTCTTTTGAAAGAAATATCTGAATCTCCTGAATCTTTCGAAAAGACTCTCAGAGGTAACTTGTTGAACGACAATGGCATATTTAGAGTCGCCCACTCCGATGTTGAATTTCCCAAATTCATAAGAAAAAAATTGGAAGATCGCTCTATAGATAAGATCTACATTATAGGTCAAGGAACAGCCGCTGTTGCGGGACAAGCATTAGGTCAGTACCTAAGCGAGGAAACAGAGGTCGATGTTGAGTCAATCCCTTCAACTGAACTTTCAGGTTTCAGGCTTTCAACTGACATGTCGAATACACTCGTTATTGCTATCAGCCAATCAGGGACAACTACGGACACAAACCGAACAGTAGATTTAGTCAGGGGTAGGGGTGCTTCAGTAATTGCTATCGTGAACAGAAGAAACTCAGACCTTTCCCAAAAGGCAGATGGAATTATTTATACATCTGATGGCCGAGATATTGAAATGAGTGTCGCTTCAACCAAAGCATTTTACTCACAAATCGCAGCAAGCTTCCTATTGGGGGTCTCAATACGGGATCAAATTAAGAACGAACCTATCAATTCTGAAAAGCTGGAGAGTCGTCAAACTCTCTTACAAGAACTGAATGAACTCCCAAAGAAAATGTTGGATGTCTTCAAACAACAAAACCAGATACGCGATGTCGCTTTTGAACTAGCACCTTCAAGACGCTACTGGGCTCTTGTCGGCAATGGCTTGAATATCGTAGCTGCAAGAGAAATACGAATAAAGCTCTCAGAGCTTTGTTATAAATCGATAGCTGCGGATTTCACGGAAGATAAAAAACATATCGATCTCTCTGCTGAACCACTAGTCCTCATTTGCGCCACCGGACTTAATGACTCAATGCAATCCGACGTAGCAAAAGAAGTTGCAATTTATAAGGCTCACAAAGCGGCACCTATCGTGATCACTGACAATGGAAATGCATACCCAGATGCTCATAGAGTCATAGTGGTCCCGAAAACAAACCCAAAGCTATCATTTATCCTGGCAACAATGGTTGGCCATTTATTCGGCTATGAGGCTGCTTTGTCGATAGATGCTTTAGCTCTACCTTTTAGGCAGACTAGATCAGCAATTGAGAAAACTTTGTCAGAAAACCCATCTATAAGCGCGCAAGAACTCATGGAGTCTATTTATGAACCCTTACAGTCAATAACTAATACGTTCTTTGATGGGTTGCGTTCGGGCTTATATAACGGAAGCCTGGAGGCGAGCACGGCGACTCGTATCTCGACACTTTATAGATATGCACTAGGAACAATACCTCTTGACTCGTATCAAATAGACACTGGAAAAGTAGGGACGCCTGCAACTTTATTGGAAGATCTTAATGCAGCGCTAACAATAGGAATTGAGGAACTTACTAGACCGATTGACGCAATAAAGCATCAAGCAAAAACAGTTACTGTGGGTATTTCTAGATCTGACGAAGAACTTATTCAGTTAAATCTTGTGACTAAGATGCTCGAAGCTGGTACACCACGTGATCGTATTTCGTACAAAAATCTTCGTTATCTAGCAGCCATAGACCCAGCTGTTAAATCAATTTCAGGATTCATTAGGTATGCGATTGATGGAGATGTTCGATCAAGCACTGCTCAAGTACACGTCGTTGATAAGGGTGGAATAGCTCATGATCTTATGTCAAGAACGGAGAGGGACCCCAAATTAAAAGGAAGCAAACATCTCGTGGCTTTACAACAAGAGGTAACTATCACGAGAGGTAGGCATGATCAGCGGATCATTATCCTAGTCCCCGAGATAAAAGATAAGGAGACTGTAGGTTTAACTCTTCTGCATGTTGAACTTGAAACCTATTTAACTGAACAGGCTGCGAGACATGTCCTAGAAGGATACAAGGACAGGTATACAGCGATCTCAGATTATATCACAGAGACTGAACCGACATTTAGAGCAGATATTCTCTCAGCTATTCCTGTAGTTGACTTGCTAATTGCTCCCATAGAGGATCTGCTTTCCTATTGGAATCACGGCTGAATATGTCGTTGTTACGTGTGAGCTGAGCTATCCATGATTCCAGTAGTAACCCCTTCCGAAATGGCGATCATTGATGATGAAGCCGATGAATCCATTAATGTATTAATTGGGAGAGCAGGCAGCGCTGTCGCTTGGCAAGCCAGGCAAATGCTTCAAGGCACCTATGGGAAAAGAGTGATAGTTATTGCCGGAAAGGGAAATAATGGAGCTGATGGAATAGAAGCAGCAAAATATTTACGTAGATGGGGGGTAAAGGTCAATGTTATTCAAGCCGATGATGATGCAGTGAAGCTTCATGGGTGTGACCTAGTAATTGACGCCGCCGTGGGTACAGGTTTGAAGAGAGCATATTGCGCACCACATTTCTCTGCCCCGATTTTATCAGTAGATATTCCAAGCGGTATTTGCGGCTTAACTGGTGAAGCTCAAGGAAGACCATTCAAAGCAAATGCCACAATCACTTTTCAAGCTCTCAAACCTGGGCACTTACTCGCAAATGGGCCTTTACACACCGGAGCTATAAAAGTCGCCAACATTGGGTTGGATGTCTCTGCGACGCGAACATTCATGCTTGAGAAGTCAGATGTTGCAAATATTCTTAGCTCCCTGTCCGAAAGAGAGCATAAATGGATGTCAGCTTGTTGGGTGATCGGCGGATCAGAAGGCATGAATGGAGCGGCATTACTCTCCTCACAAGCAGCACTCAGATCCGGGTCCGGTTATGTCAGAGTAAGCACCCCGGGCGGTCTAAATGGAGCACCCTCCGAGATAGTCAGCTTTGATCTACCGTCTCATGATTGGGACGAGTACGTAATTGAAAGCGGACTTGAAAGATTTAAATCATTAGTTGTGGGTCCTGGGTTAGGCAAAACGGACGCAGCTATCAAAGCTGTAAACAAGTTACTTTCTGCAATTCATATCCCAACTGTTGTAGATGCTGATGCTTTGTATGCGATTGGTCAGCAGCGTTTGGATCCTAAAGTTTATGGTGACCATCTCGTTCTCACCCCACATGATGCGGAATACGAATATTTGACCGGTCACAAACCGCAAAAGGACCGAGTTCTTGATGTGTGTGAAACTGCTGCGAAACTAAATGCCGTTGTCCTACTTAAGGGACCTACAACTATTGTTGCTCACCCAGACGGAAGATGTCTCCTCATCAATAATGGTGACCAACGCCTCGCTACTGCAGGAACAGGTGACGTTCTGAGCGGGGTAATTGCGGGACTTTTAGCTCGCAGGATTCCACCATTTGAAGCCGCCGCAGTTGGTGCTTGGATACATGCTGATGCTTCTAAGAATTGTTCTGCGGAAGGGATGATAGCCTCAGATATCATTGAGGCCTTACCGGAGGTGCTTAATGAGACCCACCTGGGCTGATATAAACCTATCAGCGATCAAAGATAATGTTACGGAGCTAAAGAAACTTGTTTCGCCCTCGCTTTTCTGTGCAGTAGTCAAAGCCGATGCTTATGGGCATGGAGCCATCCCTGTTGCTCGAGCGGCAGTGGAAGGTGGTGCCGATTGGTTGGCCGTTGCTTTAGTTGAAGAAGGAAGAGAGTTACGAAACGCCGGAATAGAAGCCCCGATTCTTCTACTCTCAGAACCACGCCCATCAGAAATGGTTGAAGTCGTTGAATGTGGCTTAGTTCCAACTGTTTATAGCGGAGAAGGAATTTCGGCTGCTGCTGCCGCAGCGTCATCGGTAAACACCATGTTGAATGTTCATTTAAAAATAGACTCTGGGATGAGAAGGGTCGGTGCTGAACCAAAGTTTGCAGTTACCTTAGCTCAATCAGTTACACAACGCGAACACTTGAACCTAGAAGGAATCTGGACCCATTGTGCAGTTGCAGACGATGTTAATAATTCATTTTCAGAGCATCAGCTTTCCATCTTTAATCATGTACTAGAGAAATTAGATCAGGTCGATGTTCCGATAAAGATTTGCCATGCAGCGAACTCTGCTCTTGCCTTAAATTTCCCTACCGGCCGCTATGACATGGTTAGGTGCGGAATCGCAACATATGGTATCTCTCCTGCGCAGGGCTGGTCCGAAAATGTTTCACTTAGGCCAGCGATGAGTTTGCGGTCAGAGGTATCTTTCACAAAAATTATAGGTGAAGGTGAGGGTGTTTCTTATGGTCTTGCCTGGCGTGCCCCAAAGGATACGAGAATTGCAACAGTGCCAATGGGGTACGCAGATGGATTAAGGCGAAATTTTGGAAGACAAGGCGGGATGGTTCTCATACGCGGAAATAAATTTCCTATAGTTGGCAACATCACAATGGATCAATTTCTTGTCGATTGCGGAGACACTGAAGTGCTACCCGGAGACGAAGTCGTTCTTATCGGTACCCAATTAGGCGAAGAAATTACTGCAATAGAATGGGCGGAATGTTTAGACACAATACCCTATGAAATAATTTGCGGTATTGAGAGTAGAATCCCAAGGCGTTACATTTAGGTTTACTTATGATTACCGAAATTGAAGGAATTAGAGTGGGGCATTGGACAGACTTAAATGCTCAAACTGGCTGTACGGTAATTCTCTTTCCGCAGGAAACGATAGCTTCCGGTGAGATTAGAGGTGGTGCTCCAGCCACGCGGGACTTCGCTCTCTTGGATCCCAACCGTTTAGTGGATCAAATTAACGCTGTGGTCTTATCAGGCGGTTCGGCTTTTGGATTGTCCGCATGCTCAGGAGTAATGGAATTTCTTGAAGGCGAGAATATCGGATTTAATACTTCAGCAGGGAAAGTACCTATTGTTGTGGGACTCTCATTGTTTGATCTCGCAAATGGTTCCGCAACGGTTCGACCAGGTCACGAAGAGGGAAAAGAAGCTGCAACAGTAGCATCTTCAACAACGCCTTTGGGAAGAGTAGGAGCAGGAGCAGGAGCCACTGTATCTAAATGGAGAGGTAAGAGCTTCGCTGTAGCCGGAGGTCTTGGGGGCTCAACTCTTCGTGAAGAAGACCTAATTGTTTCTTGCCTAATTGCCGTTAATGCTAGTGGTGATATTGATTTTGGGGAATATCCAGAAAAGATAAGAGATGGGCAGTTCAGTTTCCCATCAGTTAATCCATTCGAGAACACTACTATTGGCGTGGTAGCTACAAATGCAAAATTAACGAAATCAGAATGTTTTCTAGTTAGCCAAAGCGCTCATGATGGTTATGCTCGAGCCTTGTTCCCTGCACATACAAGCGGTGATGGCGATGCAGTGGTAGTTGCAGCAACCGGACAAGTGCGTGCAGAAGTGTCAACAATTCGGTCACTGGCGACACTTGTAGTTGAAACTGCAATCAAAAGTATTGCTGACAAATAAATTGCAATTGGTTTCACGAACACATCAATTCTGTAGCTATGAAGCACTAACCTTAAGTTGTGATAAAAATAAAAGCGTCTACTCTTAGCGAAACCCATCAGGTGGCAGAATCTGTAGCTCAAGTTGTGGAACCCAGTGATTTGATTCTTTTGGTTGGGGATTTAGGTGCGGGGAAAACTTCCTTTACACAAGGGTTTGGAACGTCGCTTGGAGTCAACGAAGCTATTACCAGCCCAACATTTACTTTGGCGAGAGAATATCAGGGAGCTTTGCAAATTCATCATCTTGATGTTTATCGAATAGACCAAATTGAGGAAGTTCGTGATTTAGCATTACCTGAACTGTTTGAAGGTAACTCGGTCACTTTGATTGAATGGGGTGATCAAATTATCTCAGCGTTACCTAAAGACCATTTGGAAATTTCATTTGCATATGGAGAAGCAGACACTGCTCGCCTGATAACGATTACAGCAAATGGGCCCTCTTGGAATAGCCGAATGCTCCCCCTCAAGCAGTTACTTGAAAAAAAAGGTTTATTTGAATGCTGATTTTAGGAATTGAAAGCTCCACACCCCAAGTGGGATGTGCAATAGGCGGTCATGAAGGTGTCTTAGCCTCGGCTCACTCGTCAAGAGGAAAGCGACATGCTGAAAATTTAACTCCCCAAATAGAATTTGTATGTGAACAGGCTCGAGTTGAACTTCAGGAAATTAGTGTTGTCGCCGTTGACATCGGGCCAGGGCTTTACACCGGCTTGCGCGTAGGTATAACGTCAGCAATTTCAATTGCATTTGGTTTGAATGTTCCTATGATCGGAGTTACCAGTCTTGATTTGGTGGCATATCCTGTGCGGCACTGTCATAAGTTGATTGTTGCAGCAATTGATGCACGACGAGATGAGATCTTTCATGCTAACTATCGTCAAGTTCCAGGAGGAATTCAAAGAATTTCAGAACCACTTGTTACTTCGCCAGAGGATCTATCCGCTGAGTTACTTGCCTCAAACGATGAAGTTCAGCTTGTTGGAGATGGGGCTATTCGCTATGCCGATTACTTCAAAGATCTCAAAAGGGTAGATCTCGCAGAACCCGGGCTTGCATTTCCCTCAGCGTCTTCGCTTGTTCAATTGGCACATGCTAAGGCTCTGCGTGAAGACTTTATAAAGCCATCAGAGCTCAAACCTCTTTACCTGAGGAAACCAGATGCGTTGGAGATTGATAAACAAAAGCGGCGTGTTGACAGATGAGTCTCGGGCTAGAAGTTCGAAGAGTAACTCCGGATGACTTAGAAGAAATTTGTGCACTTGATCAAGATTCATTCCCCGAACCCTGGTCGCGTTCCTTGTGGAAGCTGGAACTCGCCCGTCTACATCGAATTTACTTGGGAGCTTTCAAAGCAACAGAATTGATTGGGTTCATAGGAGGACTACTATCACATACTGATTTCCATATCATAACGGTTGCTACCCAAAAGCTTCATCGTACCTCTGGGGTTGGGTCAGTTCTGTTATTCCAAATGCTAAATGAAGTTGATGACCTTGAGGAGGGTATCGAAACTATAACCCTTGAGGTACGAGCTTCTAATAAGGCGGCTCAGGGGCTCTACCGAAAATTTGGGTTTGCTCCAGTTGGCCTTCGAAGAGGTTATTACCAAGCCGATAACGAGGATGCAATAGTCATGACGATTGAAAATCTTCAACATCGGTCCTTAACAGATAGACTTTTAGAAATTGAATGTAAATTACCTTTCACTGTTCTTGTAGGAGATGCAAAAAAATGACTCGAGGGTTAGTGCTCGCAATTGAGACGTCATGCGATGAAACAGCTGCCGCAGTTGTTGCAGAAGGTAAACACGTCCTCTCATCTGTTGTTAGTAGCCAAGTTGATATCCACGCTAGATATGGTGGCGTGGTCCCAGAAGTAGCAAGCCGAGCCCATGTAGATCTTATTACGCCAGTGATTGCGCAAACTCTAATTGAGGCAGGAATAGAGCACCATGACTTAGATTTAGTGGCCGCAACGCGTGGGCCAGGTTTAATTGGCTCCCTACTTGTTGGTGTTAGCGCAGCAAAATCATTAGCTCTTGTTTGGGATAAACCATTTATTGGTGTCAACCATCTTGAAGGACACCTGTATTCAAGTTTCTTAGAAGAACCAGATCTTGAACTTCCTATGATCATCCTGCTCGTCTCAGGAGGCCACACGATGCTGGTTTCAATGGACGAGCACTTGACCTACCGAGTTTTAGGTCAGACTCTTGATGATGCGGCAGGCGAAGCGTACGACAAAGTAGCTCGATATTTAGGCTTGGGTTACCCTGGAGGCCCAATCATTGATAAATTAGCCACTTCTGGTCAAGCTAAAATAAGTTTTCCAAGACCAATGATCGGAGAAGGTTACGACTTTAGCTTTAGCGGTCTTAAGACAGCCGTAATTAACTATGTACGAAAAAATCCAGATGAATTGGATGAGAATATTGCCGCATCCTTTCAGGAAGCTGTAGTGGATGTATTAGTTACCAAAACAATAAGAGCCGCTAAAGACCAGAATGCGGTAGGTGTTTGCATCGGTGGCGGGGTAGCAGCAAATTCGCGGCTACGAGAAGCAATCTTAGATGCGTGTCCTAAAGAAGGACTTAAACCATTTATTCCGAGCAGGTCGTATTGCACTGATAATGCCGCAATGATTGGAGCAGCAGCATGGAGGCGCTTCCAACACGATGGCCCCAGTAATCTAGCAACAGGTGCGGATCCTAACCTACGAATACCGGAATAATTATTAAAAGCTTTAAATTGGTTTCAATGAAAGGAAAAAACAATGAGCCAAATACTTGATACGAATCTGAATATAGAAGAATCGGAAAAAGCTCTGAATCTCAAAATTGATAAATTTCTTGGGGAGTTCAACCCTCATGAAATAGATGACGTTGCTTTTCGTTCAGCTCGCTTTGATGCAGGTTTAGCTTGGATACACTTTCCCGAAGGTCAAGGGGGAATGGGGTTACGTCCGAATCTCCAAAGAATTATTGAGCGAAGAATGCGTGAAGCCGGAGCTGCGCCTACTGACCCAACCACTTTTTTCATGTCTCTCGCTGGCCCCACTATTTCTACTCACGGAACGGAAGAACAAAAGAAACGTTTTCTGAAACCAATGTTCACTGGTGAAGAAAGATGGTGCCAATTATTTTCAGAACCTGGAGCTGGTTCCGATTTCGCCGGTCTTGCATGTAAAGCAGAGCGAGATGGTGACGAGTGGGTTGTTAGTGGGCAGAAAGTTTGGAATACTTTAGCCCACCTTGGTGACTGGGGAATGCTAGTTACACGAAGTAATCCTGAATTACCTAAACACAAAGGAATGACTTATTTTGCCTTAGACATGCATGCTGAAGGAGTTGAAGTTCGACCCCTAAGACAGATTACTGGCGAAGCTGAATTTAACGAAGTATATATTACAGAAGTCAGAATACCGGATAGCCATAGAATTGGTGATGTCGGTGAAGGGTGGAGAGTTTCGCTAACAACATTAATGAATGAAAGGTCGGCGATAGGTGGAAGTAGCGGAGGTAGTACATCCAAGCCAGGGATGGGGCCAATAAGTGATGCGGTAGAACTCTGGAAATCCTTACCTAAAGACAGGAGAAATAAAGCTAGTCAGGATAGATTAATGAATCTATGGGCTAAAGCTGAGGCACTTCGCCTAACTAACCAACGTGCATCAGTTGCTGCAAAGGCTGGGAACCCCGGTCCAGAAGGGTCAATCGGAAAACTTGCTTCCGCTGAATTGAATAAAGCTATTTATGAATTATGTCTCGACTTGATGGGTCCTGAGGGGCAAATCGATTATGACTACACTTTCCGCCGTCCAGAGTTATTATCTACAGATGGGTCAATCCATGGGCCCCGTTACGCCTTCCTTAGAGTGCGAGCCAATTCAATCGAAGGCGGAACTTCGGAAATCATGCGAAATATATTGGGCGAACAAGTGCTTGGCCTTCCTGGAGAGCCCAGAGTTGATAAAGAAATACCTTGGATTGAAGTCCCTCGGAGTTAAAAAAACTAATCTTCCGTTCTCCACTCAGGGTCACGGCCGGTTACAGAAATCAACTTGTCAAGATCTGAGGAATTCTCGGTAACGGAAATAGGATCTTTATAGCGCGCTCTGTTATGAGATCGAACTGCTGGAACGAGAGCATTCGCTACTCGAAGAACATAAGATGCTTGTTCCTCATCTATAAAGTGTTGCACTTCGCAAGCTTTGCTTATATCCCAGCTTAAAACTGTCGTATCAAAGATTCTTGCATTAAGAACAGAGCGCGCCTTTGCTTCTCCAATAGTTGAGGTTGCCATCCCTTCAAGCGCTCCGGGGGATCTCCAAGCTGTTCTGCATTCTAATGCTGCAGAGCTAAATGTCCCTAGCGGATCATCGCCTATCAAGTCTCTAGGATTGATTAGATCTAGATTTGGATCACCATCTTCTCTTCTTCCAAAAGATGCAAACAGAAGAGTCGAGGCTACGAGTTTATTTATAACATCCCTCACAGACCATTCGTCACAAGGAGTAGGAAGATCAAGTTGATCGTGACTAATTGACGCAAGAACCGAAGCTGACCGTGTTTGGGCTAGGTCTAGGATTCGCAATGGATCAGGAAAAGTTGCCACACTGAATGGATAGCATCAAATTAGCGAAATCGCATATTTGAAAAATTTTTCTCAAGATAGAACATTTGGATTTCAATAGATCAATTTGAGGGTCTAATCTTGTTTTAGATTAGGAGAATATATGAGTGAGAACGCCCAGAAAGCATACGAATCAATGCAGTCCTCAATAGGGGTAGACCCCGTAGCTGGTGACTGGTTTGAATTGACACAAGAGCGAATAGATGACTTTGCAGATACGACGCTGGATCACCAATTTATACATATAGATCCTGAGCGGGCCGCTCAAACACCATTTGGTGGAACAGTTGCGCATGGTTTCTTGACATTATCCATGCTGGTTCATTTGTCCACAACGATTCCAGTTGATACTCCAAGGCTTGATGGAGTTCTCATGGGGGTTAACTATGGTTTAAATAAGGTAAGGTTCATAAATCCTGTTCCTGCAGGGTCCCGAATACGTGCAACTTCGCAAACAATTGATGTTGTTCTCAAAGGGAGCGCAATTGACATGACACGGCTAATGACAGTTGAAATTGAAGGACAAGAAAAACCTGCACTTATTGCTGAATGGATAGGCCGGACAGTTTTTGCATGAGTATTCCCGTATCGGCAAAAGATATTCTGAAAACAATAGAAGAGTTCGGGACGTCAACCTATTTTATTTCAGCTACTGCAGACGGACATCCACATGTCGCAAACTTAACATTTGTCACAGACAATGATGGCCTTGTGTTTACTGTTGGGAAAAGAGGAACTAAAAATCTTAAAAACTGCGCTCAGGTAACAATGTTATGGCCACCGAAAGAGGTAGGAGGCTACAGCCTGATTATTGATGGGATTGCCTCTAAGGTTGAAAATTCTGATGTCAGTGCTTCACTATGGAAGATATCTTTTGATTCCGGAATTTTGCATCGGCCTGCTCAGAGCTCCACAAACGATAACCACTCTTGCGGGTCTGACTGCCAAACAATATAAGAGAATGGAAGAAGATGGAACATAAACGTTTAGGGAGAACAGGCTTGAAAGTTTCTCGGTTATGCCTTGGAACTATGACATTTGGTAATCAGTGTGATGAAAATATATCTCACTCCATTCTTAACTATGCCTTAGACGCAGGTATTTCTTTCATCGATACTGCTGATATATATCCAGCCAATGGAGTTCCGGATTTGGTAGGTGAAACGGAGAATATTATTGGCCGGTGGATGAAGACACGTAGGGAAGATGTTGTGCTTGCGACTAAGTTCTGGGCTCCTACGGGAAAGAATCCTTGGCAGGGTGGTGCTAGTAGACGAAATATCTTAGATTCTGTAGAAGACTCTCTCAGAAGGCTCCAAACCGATTACATTGACCTTTACCAGGTTCATTTCCCTGATTATGAAACTCCGATAGATGAGACCTTAGGAGTTCTAGATGACCTTGTACGGCAAGGAAAAATACTTTACGCCGGTTGTAGTAACTATCCAGCTTGGTTATTGGCGCTAACGCTAGGTGAGGCATCGATATCAAAAACAATCCGATTTGATGTAGTTCAGCCCCGTTATAATCTCTTATTCCGTCAGCCTGAACGTGAACTTCTTGATCTATGTAAATTTTCGGATATTGGGGTCATTCCGTACAACCCCCTTGCAGGTGGTTTTTTGACAGGCAAGCACAAACGTAGTGGTCCTGAAGATGGGTCGAGGTTCACGTTGCAGGGAGGACAGGGAGATCGATATCTAGATAGATACTGGAATGATATGATGCACGATACCGTAGATGCACTTAAACCTTTGGCGAATCAGGCGGGAATTACTCTTGCGCACCTTGCTATCGGATGGGTTCTTGCGAATCCTGTCATAACTTCCCCTATTGTCGGAGCTACAAAACCGTCGCAGTTGGATGATGCAATTAATGCCGTGGAGAATCCTTTGTCGGATGATTTGCTTCATGCAATTAATGAAATTACGAAAGTCTTCCGTCAGGGGGATGATCAGCGCTAGGGATTATGTTTTGGATTCGTCATTGAATCCAAGAGGCTCTTTATCTTTTGCATCACAAGATTTGCATTATCGATATCATCATCGGATGGAAGGTTGAAAGGTGCTCCAAAGCGTACTTTTATCATTGGACGCTTCAGACGTGGAATAGGGAACCCCTTACCGATTGGCCATACAATGTCGCTTCCGGTGATGGCGACAGGAACAATTGTGGCTCCCGTAGCACGAGCAATTCGAGAGATACCTGGGCGTCCTTGTCCTACGCCTTCTGGTCTTTCATTAGGAGGCACGAGTCTTCCTTCAGGCATGATTGCAACTGCATAACCGGCTTCTAGCTTCTTAATAGCTTGCAGTTCAGCTTCTTCTCTTGTGCTTCGTGATGCTGCGATGCATCCATTTTTCCTCAACCATGTTCCCATGAGGGGCTTGTTGAACAAGTCAGCGCGTATGAAGCAATGACAATTAACTCCGCTTAAGGAAAAGAATGCCCACGCAATTATGACATCAAAAAAACTTCGGTGATTCGCTGCGAAGATAATGGGGGAGGATTTAGGGAGGTCTAACTCGGTTTGGAAATCGTGCTTTGAGAAAATCTTTGAAAAGATGTGCATGAATTTTCCGCTTCTTCGAAAAGATCGAATTTCCTCAATGTCTTTTATCATGGTTCCCCTGAAATGTTATTCTCGGGCTCGAGTGCATTTTTTGCAACCTCTAAAGCGAATTCCTCTATTCTGCTCTCCTGACTTTTTGTTTGGCCACCCAATTGAAGAAATAGTTGCATTAATCTTTTGCCAGAGTCGGAATTATTTCTGTCGTTGAAAAGAATATTTTCTGTGATTAATCCGGGTACAAAGTCGGGTTGCGTGGCCTGGAGTGCCTCTTTCGCAGATCTAACAGATTCGGGATTAAAGCTGGCTATGCGATTGAGTAATTTTTGCACATATACGTCAAGCTCAGGTTTGGGCAGAGTTCTGTTGAAGTAACCCCACTTCTCTCCAGTAGTTGCATCCAAATCAAGCCCTCCGATGATCAATTCTAAGGCTCGGGGGTACCCGACTAGGGCCGGTAACCGTTGTGTTCCACCTCCACCTGGAATTATTCCAATCGGAACCTCCATTTGGTTCATAATAGCTGTTTCAGAAGCAGCAAACCTGAGATCGCATGACATAGCTATTTCGCTTCCCCCTCCGCCGACTCTTCCTTCAATTACGCAGATAGTTACCTTATTCATCTTCTGAAACCGAAGGCATAATTCGTCAAAGGAAGTTATTGAACCACTGGCGTTATTCTCACCTGAATCCATTGAAAGAAGTGCTTCAACATCAAAGTGAGCGATAAAGAAACCTTCAACGCTACTTCTTAGGACGAGAACAGTGCTTTCTCCATCGTCTTGTGCCCATTTTGTTAGATTGATGAAGTCAAGGAGAAGAGGAATAGTTATGAGATTGATAGGGGGGTTATCTATCTCAACATTCAAGACTCTTCCTTCGCGATGTACGCGAAGATGATTAAAGTTGTCAGGAATATCACCCGACACGAACTATAACCTTCCCCCAGGTTTTTCGATCAGCTAAATCCTGCACCGCCAACGCTCCGTTTTCAAATTCATATGGTTGGAAGATCAACGGATCGACAAATCCCTTTTCTGCAAGTGCTATGACTGAATGCATTTGATCGTTTAATGATTGTGGGTCTCTTCCTAAGGAAGCCCCCCAATGGACACCAACGACGCTGTAGTTTTTGAGGAGCATGTGGTTAGCAGGTAAGTCTGGTATCCCAGCGACAAACCCGATAATAAGGAGTCGGCCATCCCAAGCCATGCACCTACGTACTTGGTGAGTGGTATCCCCTCCAACGGGGTCATATGCAACGTCAACTCCGCCGTTGCTAAATTCACGAACTTCGTCGACCCAGTTACTATTTATTTGGTGGTCTATAACATGGTCTGCCCCAAGAAATTTTGCTTGCTCAGTCTTTTCAGTTCCACCAGCAACGGCAATTACATTAGCTCCCGCAGCTTTGCCTAATTGTATTGCAGCAGATCCTGTGCCGCCTGCAGCGCCAGTGACCAATAAAGTTTCTCCAGATTGTATATTTCCTCTTTGGTGAAGCGCGAACCATGTCGTTCCATAATTGACAGGAACAGCTGCAGCTTTCTCGTAAGCAAAATTGTCAGGGATTTTCCACACTCCCGTGCTTCGGACATTTACTCGTTCAATTAAACCACCTCCAAGCATCATTACTCTATCTCCTAGCGCAATATCGCTAACACCTTCACCAATTTTGGTAACAGTACCTGCGCTTTCACCACCTGGGGTCCAAGGCAACGTTGGCTTTATCTGGTATTCGCCTCTGCATTGAAGAACATCAGGAAAGGAAATACCAACGGATTGTATCGAAACTTGAACGTGACCTTCGATTGGATCAGAGATCTCTTCTACTTCATTAAGTTCCAGCACATCAATAGGGTTCCCTAGCTGGGATACTTGCCAAGCACGCATGGATTTAAGAGTAGTGCAGACAATCACGATAGATGAAATAAGTGCATCTAAGTTTTCGACTTCCTTATAACTGCAAAAAGTATTCCTGCCGGCTAGATTAACCAGCCGGCAGGAGTTCGTAGCTTGAGGGGTAAGGCTACAGAGGGGGGTAGATGACCTCCTTAACCTCTGTGGTTGTGGCCTTTACCAGGTTTCTGGTCAAGGGGTTTATTTATCAGTTGTTGAGCTCGTTCTTGAATGTTGTCAGCTTTCGCAAGAGCTTCATCGGCGGTGATTTTACCCTCGGCTACTGCTTCATTTAATTTCTCTGTCATTATCGAAGTAATCGCTGAGGCGAGATCCTCATTTGAAATGCCCTTAGATTCTGCGACTTCGCCGAGAGTTGATCCGTTGCGTATTCCTGTTTCGATGTCAGCTTTTTCTATTCCGAGGCTTTCCATTACAGATCCAAGGAAATGGCGTACTTTGCCTCTCTCTTGTTTCATTTCGCTCTTCACATCGCTACGTTGTTTATCTTCTGTAGCAGCATCAGTATCCTCTAACAGCATCACCTTTTCCGTAGATCCGTTCATTGCATTAGCGACAAATGGTATCGCAATGACAACTCCCGCTAATAACGAAGAAGAGACTATCGCTACCAGTAAATTCTTTCGTAAATTTCTAATGGTCATCTGACCGTCCTTTCACTTGGATTGGACTTTATTATTCCTAATATTAGTAAAGGGATCTTTAAAGAACAGTAAGAATTAGTTAAGAAAATTCCATTCATGTCTTTTGCCCAGACTCTTTAGAAGTAAATCGAAAACTATCTAGTGCAAAGATAACCAAACCTGACCAAATTATTGAGTACCCAATCAATCGGTTAGCGTCAAAGGTTTCGTTGTATGCGAAAACGCCAAGTAGAAATTGGATTGTAGGGGTAATGTACTGCAATATTCCGAGGATACTTAGGGGAATGCGTTTAGCTGAAGAAGCAAAGAGCAGTAGAGGAATGCCTGTTACCATGCCAGACAGCAAGATCAGGATTACAGTAGTCGTATCGCTCGTTAGATTCTCTTCAGCGTTACCTCGTAGTAGAACGAAAACGACTGCAGGGATTAGCAGGACGGAAGTCTCAACTCTTAACCCTTGGAGAGGACTGGCTGGAGCGACCTTCCTTATCAGACCGTAGAGCGCAAATGATATTGCTAACGTTAGAGATACCCAAGGAAAGGCGTTAAGTGTAACGGTAAGCCATAGCACACCTGCAGCAGCGAAAGTTACAGAAAGCCATTGCGCTTTCCTGAGTGCTTCGCCAAGGAAGACGACACCAAGAAAAACATTCATTAAAGGATTCATGAAATAGCCTAATGAGGCTTCAACCACACGTTCTGATTCAACTGCCCAAACAAATATCGCCCAATTAAGCCCAATTAGACCCCCTCCAAGGACTGATAGCTTATTACGGGAAAAAGGTAAATGATCCACTTTCCCCCGCCTTGTTAAGCGAAGTAGTGAGTTGCAGGTTACGACAAAGATAAATGTGCAGATCACACGCCAGGAAACGATGTCCATAGCTTCAACCTGATTCAAGGCTTTCCAAAAGATAGGGGACAGCCCCCAAAGTATGTACCCACTCAGCCCTATCCAGACCCCTCGAATCTCTTGGTCTGTCATTCTCTTCCTACCTTACGTAACAGTTCTTTAGCCCAACCAAGACTTCATCCTAAGCGCTTAATATGTTAAGTGGGGCTACTGTTTTAGATATGTTCAAGCAAGCTCCAGTGAAATCGGCATTGATATGTCTAATCTTGATCTCCTTGAGCTGTGGACGTCAAGAGATGCCTGTTCCGGATCAGGTCCTAAATGAAGCTCGAAACTCTGTGTTCATAGTCGAAGGTCTAGCATGTGGGAAAAGCTCTTTTGGCACGGGAGTTCTTATTGAGGAGGGGATTCTGACGAACGCTCATGTCATAGCGGGAATTGAGAAGATAGAGGTGATTGATTTCAATGGGAATAGAAGTACTACGTATCCGATCAAAGCTGACTTCGAAACTGATTTAGCACTTTTGAAAAGTCCTGATATTACAATAACTCCTCTTCAAGTCGCAGAACCCAAAGAAAATCAAAGGGGCTCCATTCTGGTCGGGGGTCAGGGATTTGTAGAGAATATCCCTGTTACGGTTTTGAGACTGCTCAACATTGTGATCGCAGATATTTATGGCGAGGGCAAGCATACTCGGTCTGGTTTGGAGTTATCGGCTGACGTAACTGCAGGAGACTCAGGAGGGCCGATAATTAATGCAAAAGGACAGGTGGTCGGATTGATATTTTCAAGATCAACTATCCAAAATGAGATTTCTTACGGCATCTCAAGCTCAGAGTTTGTTAAAGTCGCGGAAGGATACGATCTATCTGGAGTTTCAAGCGGAAAATGCAGAGATTAAGGTAATATTTATCCGAAATGACACAGGCACCTATTTCATGCAAAACTATATGTAGACCGGAGGGGAAATGTCGAGAGAGAAGTTAATTGAACTAGCACGAGGTCATATACATCATGCTGTGAATGGAACCGTACCACTTGCTGAAACGGTAGTAGAAATACCTGTACAAAACTATTTCAATGAGGAACGTTGGAAAGCTGAAATGGAATTAATTTTCGGACGAGTTCCTCTGGTTTTAGGATTCTCATGCGAGCTGCAAAAGCCCGGTGATTATAAAGCGATGGAAGTTTGCGGTGTTCCCTTAATCCTCGTCAGAGACAGAGATGGAAGTGTAGGAGGCTTCGTCAATATGTGTAGCCACAGAGGGGCACAAATACTAGACGAAGGAAAAGGCCGTGCAAGAAGCTTTGCATGCCCATATCACGCATGGACATATAACTTGGCAGGAGATCTGGTCGCAATACTTGACGAGAAAGAATTTGGTGAAGTCGATACTTCTTGCCTTGGCTTAACGCCATTAAATGTTGAGGAGAGGGTAGGGATTATTTGGGGCTCCATTACTCCAAAGACAGATTTGCACTTGAACGAATTTTTAGCTGGATATGACGAGTATTTAGAGAGTCATGACCTTGCTAACTGCCATCTAGTCGGGCAACAAACAATTGAAGGCCCAAACTGGAAAGTTGCATACGATGGATATCTTGATTTTTATCACTTGCCAATACTTCATAAAAATACCTTCGGCCCTGAATATAACAACAAATCTATTTTTGATAATTGGGGTCCCCATCAACGAGTACAAGCACCTGACCACAGATTGCTAGACCTAGTTGATATTCCTGAAGAAGAATGGTCTCATACAAAATTAGTGAGTGGAGTATGGACAATCTTTCCCCATATCTCAATCGCTTCCTTTGAAGCTGGTGGGCACATCTACATGATTTCGCAACTATTTCCCGGAGCTGACCCTGACACATCGGTAACCCATCAGAATTTCCTTGCTACCTTTGAGCCTAACTCTGAGCAAAAAGAAGAAATTGCTAGAACAATGGAATTTCTCCGTTATGTAGTAGCGGAAGAAGACTATTTCACAGGAAACAGGATCCAAAAAACAGTTAAAACTGGAGCAAAATCTCACTTTTATTTTGGCCGAAACGAAGAAGGTGGACAGAGATTTCACCGGTGGACGGATGCTCTTTTAGAAGCGCAAAGCGACGAAGACCTTCTCTTGCTATATAAAAAAGGTGTCGGTTAGACTCTTAACGTTGCGACCATCACTCACGTTGCACAAAAATCACTACAATAAGAGCGTGAGAGGAATTGTCAAAAGTGCAGCCTATATACCGCACTACCGATTGAAGCGAACAGATATAACTGATTTTTTCGGCACGGGCAGTGCATCTGGTACTCGATCAGTAGCAGCACATGATGAGGATACAGTCACAATGGGTTTCGAAGCTGCCCGAATGATTGTTTCTGCAGGGGGGGATGCTAAACCTGAAGCATTGTGGTTTACGACCTCAGAACCACCTTATTTGGAAAAGACAAACGCAAACGTGATTCATTCTGCACTTCAATTACCCAAAACTATCTCAGCATATGACTTTAATGGAGCTTTGAAATCAGGAATTGGTGCTATGAAAACAGCGCTAACTTCAAATCAAACTGTGTTGCTCGTTCAAGCAGATATACGTGGAGGTTTGCCATCAAGCCCTGACGAAGGTCTAGGTGGTGATGCAGCAGTTGCTTTCCTGATCGGTGATGCAAATGATGACCAGCTTCTGGCTAGGTATCTTGGCGGGTCTTCCGAAACATTGGAATTCATAGATAGGTGGCGTAACCCTCGAGAAAAAGTAGCAAAGCAATGGGAGTCGCGTTTCGTAGAAGATGCCTACCTTCCATTGATTAAGGAAGCATGGACTCAAGCTTTAGCGAATAGCAGTCTCCAAGAAAGCGATGTGAGTACTGTAATTTTGTCTGGCCAAAATGAAAGAGTGAAACGTCAAGCTACTAAAGTTATCACTGCTGAAAGTTTCCAAGATAATGTTGCTTCAAGCATTGGAAACGCGGGTGCCGCCGAAGCAGGCTTGCTTCTCCTTTCTGCATTGGAACATGCCGAGGTAGGGCAAAATGTAGCCTTATGTTCTTTCAACGATGGTGTTGAGATACTGATCTTTGAAGTTACAAGTGACAATAAAGTTGTGAATCCAATTGAAGACCAAATCGAAAACCGATCTGATGTTTCCTATGGGAAATTTCTTCAGTGGCGAGAAATGCTACCTGTTCAACCACCGAATCGACCCGCACCCTCTCGGATCTCTGCGTCTGCTTCAAAAAGAGAATCAAGCTGGAAGCATGGCTTTGTTGCATCACGTGGCGACCAATCGGGACTTATTCATATGCCCCCGTCACGCCTATCAATCGATGAAAATGATAACAGCGATGCTATGTTAACCCAGACAATGGCTTCCTCCATCGGTACTGTCACCACATTTACCGTTGACCACCTAGTTTACTCACAGAACCCACCAGTGGTATTTGCTGTGGTGGACTTTGATAATGGAGGACGAATACCAATTGAAATAACCGATGTAGGAGCAAATGAAGTAGAGATAGGGATGAGCGTAGAACCTACTTTTCGGAAATTATTTACCGCAGACGGGATCCATAATTACTTTTGGAAAGTCCGTCCATTACGATCTACAAAGGAATAACTATGGCATCGAATGGGATCAAAGATAAGGTTGCCATTATCTCAATAGGCTGTACCCCTTTTAAAGAACACTGGGATAAAAGTGCTGATGACTTATTGATAGATGCGACGACGCAAACTTTGCAAGCAGTAGAACTGACCGCTGAGGACATCGATGCGTACTGGGTAGGTACTGCTCAAAGTGGTATGAGTGGATTGACACTATCTATGCCAATGAAACTTCACGGTAAACCAGTTACCAGAGTTGAAAACTACTGTGCAACAGGGTCGGAAGCTCTCAGACAAGCATGCTATGCAGTAGCCAGTGGAGCTTATGATACGGCAATGGCTGTAGGTGTGGAAAAGGTCAAGGACAGCGGGTACCAAGGTTTGAATGCCTTCCCAATGCCGACAGCTGGAACAAATCGAACTCTAACTGCGGCGGCAATGTACAGTCTTGTTCTCCCAGCTTATGCAAAGAAGTATGGGATAGATGAAGATGAGTTACGGATGGTTGTTGCTAAAATTGCTGAGAAAAATCATTTTAATGGTGCCCGAAACGAGCTAGCTCAGTTCCGTCGAGAGATATCTGCAGAGGAAATCTGTAATATGGTTGCCGTTGCTGGAAAATTGAGTGTTTTCGATTGTGCCGGAGTAGCTGATGGAGCTGCAGCAGTAATTGTCGTCCCTGCTGAAAAGGCTTACGACTATACCGACAAACCGCTATTTGTAAAAGCTTTATCTTTTGTTTCCGGAAATGGATCGGGATTAATTGACCCCGAGTACGACTATACGACCTTTCCAGAGTGTGAAGCCGCTGCAGTTGATGCGTATCAGCAGGCCGGAATTGATAACCCGCAGGAATGCATCGCAATGGCCGAAGTGCATGATTGCTTCACGCCAACCGAACTTATTCTTATGGAAGACCTTGGGTTTTCTCAGAGAGGTGAAGGGTGGAGTGATGTTCTAGCAGGCAAGTTCGCTTTAACAGGAGAACTGCCCGTCAATACTGATGGCGGTTTGAAAAGTTTTGGTCACCCTGTCGGGGCATCCGGTATTCGAATGCACTACGAATGCTGGCTTCAGTTACGCGGAGAGGCACCTGAGAATCGCAAGATACCTGACACCGATAAAAATCTTGGCCTAGTTCATAACCTTGGAGGGTATCCGGGTGAAATGGTTAGTTTCGTTTCAATACTTGGGACTGAGGTCGGATAACGTGCCTCACACAGGTTCTTTACTTTTATCTTGACCCAGTAGTATTGCCCCCAAAGCGATGATTACGACACAGGTGGAGAAGATCTGAAGAGCATTTAAAGACTCCTCTAAGAAAATCCACGCCAAAAGTGATGATACAACTGGAACGAATAATGTAAGGATCGACCCGACCCACAATGGAATTCGTACAAGAGACCAATTCATTAATGAGTGACCGATTAAGCCAGCAACAGTTGCCAAAATGAACAGCCAGAGAATATCCCGACTCGAAGGTACGGTTAGAGTAACAGAGAAAACTAGGGCTATAAAAAAATTGAGAATTCCTGTTATTACACCTGTTGCTGCAGTGAACTCAAGAGGTGAAACACGGTCCTGAGTCTGTTTAGAAATAATGAAATACGCAGTCCAAGTAAATAATGCTGCGCAAGCCAACAAATCACCTGTAACGTCCCATTCTGTAGTTCCAGATGAACCAGCGACGACGCCAAAGGTCGCTGCTAAAGCGATAACTCCAATGAGGATATCTCTGCGCGATACCTTCTCTTTAAAAACTTTGTAGCTATATACAGATATCAACACAGGTTGCAGTGAGCCAATAATAGTTGCATTTACAACTGTTGTTCTTTTGAGTGACTC
>CENF01119954.1_pt1 | contig 37000 bp, 44 predicted proteins | sample 361291 | NCBI WGS metagenome assembly CENF01 (sample SAMEA2619399, study PRJEB7988) | marine metagenome | isolation source: saline water (ENVO:00002010), including | reverse complement strand
TTGACAGGAAACGAATCATAACTGTATAATCGGCAGAGCAACTAACCGTGAGGTATGATACATGGCTAATGATGTCACTAATTTAACAGACTTGCAGATGCAATTCGTGGATAACTATTTAACCAACGGAGGAAATGGTAAGAGAGCTTGTATCGATGCTGGTTACTCAGACAAGAACGCAAGTGTGCAAGCCAGTAAGTTATTGAAACTCCCACATATTCAACAAGCTCTTATGAAAGGAACTGCTGAACACATCGGTATCGCATCTGCAAAGGCAATGCAGAAGATGGTTAACCTTTCTGGTGGAGCTAAGTCAGAGTATGTGCAGCTTGAAGCATCTAAGGATATATTAGATAGAGCTGGTTTCAAACCGCCAGAAAGGACACAGCATCTTCTTGATGGTGACATCAAAATATCTATTGATTTGTCGTAGCCGTAGTTTAGGGGTGGTACCCCAAAACTCGGCTTCGTATTTGCGTTACTTCTCCTCCTCAAACATTATTCTTAAAAAAAGCTCTTAAATATTTTTGTGCGTTAGGGTTCGTCAATACTGGTGTATAGTTACAACATCATGTCAAATGATAACAACATAATAGAGTTTACAACAAATGATGATAACACAGGGCATACAACTGATTCTGTACTTGATCACCTTATCAAGTATAGGGATGACATTGTATCTCTCACTTGTGTTGTTGAGCATGGTGATGGTAGGGTTGGAGTATATGCGGAGGATAAGGACATCTATACTCTCTTATTCCAGAAAAATTTTTTGGATTATTTTGTCCGAAAAGCATTTAGCGATAGGGTGGAACACTACACGGAGGAATAGTGGTAGGAGTAAAGAAGAAGAAGTTAAAGAGGGATATGACACCTCAGGAGCTACACCAAAACAAAAGGGGAGGACTTATCGGGCCGTGTCGTATATGCGAAAGGTCTGTGCATCAAGGAGATAGCTTTATTATTACTGGTGGTGATATAATACTTTGTACACCATGTTACGAGAAAAGGATCAGTAAGCGTGCAACTTAAATACAAACCAGATGGTGACACCTTGAAAACCTTTATGAAAGATGAATCGTTCTTTCGTGGGCTTCGTGGTCCAGTAGGTTCTGGCAAATCTGTGGCATGTTGCATAGAAATGTTTAGGCGTGCCTTACTACAAAAGCCATCAGAAGATGGAAAGAGGCGCAGCAGATGGGCAGTTATAAGGAATACTAACCCACAATTACGCACAACAACTATAAAAACATGGCTTGACTGGTTTCCTGAGAATGATTGGGGAAACTTTAGATGGTCTGTTCCCTTTACACACCACATAAAAAAAGGCGATTTAGATGTTGAGATTATCTTTTTAGCCCTAGATAGACCAGAAGATGTGAAGAAGCTGCTATCATTAGAGCTAACTGGTATATGGGTGAACGAGGCAAGAGAGATTCCTAAGTCTATTATTGATGCGTGTACTATGAGAGTGGGCAGATACCCCTCTATGAAAGATGGTGGACCGTCATGGTATGGAGTTATATGTGATACCAACGCTCCAGAAGAAGATCATTGGTGGGCTATCATGGCTGGTGACTCTATAGTACCAGAACATATATCACGAGAAGAAGCATTAATGTTAGTGAAGCCTGATAACTGGGCATTTTGGAATCAGCCAGGAGGTATGATTGAAGATAAGAATGAGGAAAATGAGATTATAGGCTACAAATCTAACGATAAAGCAGAAAACAAAAAGCATTTAACCCCAGAATACTACAAGAATATAGTCAATGGTAAGACTAAATCTTGGATAGACATATATGTTATGAACCGATTAGGTAGATTAGATGATGGCAAACCAGTATATCCAGACTTTAATAAGCTTATTCATGTAGCAGAAGAACATATACCAGTAGCAAATGGCAATACAGTCTATGTAGGCATGGACTTTGGATTGACTCCAGCTGCCGTATTTGCCCAAAAAATTCGCGGAAGATGGAACATCTTAAAGGAAGTTGTGTGTATTGACATGGGTATTGTACGCTTTGCAGAGCTAATGCGACAAGAGATTGCACAAAATTATCAGGGTTGTGACCTACAAATGTGGGGTGATCCAGCTGGTGATTTCAGAGCGCAGACTGATGAGAGTACACCATTCCAGATAATGAGAGGAGCTGGAGTACAAGTCTACCCAGCACCTAGTAATGATGTAAGTCTAAGGTTAGAGTCTGTAAATGCTGGACTAACTCGTATGCTTGAGGGCCAGTCTGGAGTAATCATAGATAAAAGATGTAAAGAACTTATAGCTGGGTTTGATGGTGGCTATCACTATAGAAGATTACAAGTAACAGGACAGGAAAGATACCAAGAAACACCAAACAAAAACAGATTCTCCCATGTGCATGATGCTCTACAATACCTGATGCTAGGTTCTGGTGAGGGTAGAGGGATAACACATGGGAACGCATTAAGGGATGCTTTTCAAGTAAAGGCATCCTTTAATCCATTTGATAAGAAAAGAGCTAGAAAAAAAGAAAAAAGTTTTTGGAGTAAATTCTAATGACACTCACTTATTTTGATATAGCTGGTATTGCAGCACTCCTAGTATTGCTGTTAAACTTCTGGTTGAAAAAGTAATGTGCGTTGCTCAATTTCTAATTGTTACTACCAATGCATAAAGGATGAAAAAATATGTGTATAAAAACACCAAAGCCACCAAAGGAAAGTCAAGACGCAAAAGCAGCAAGAGCAGCTCAACTAAAAGGAGAGCTAGACGAGCGTACTAGACTTAAGACTGAGGCAACAGAAGCAGAAAGATTATTGCAATCTGGGTTCGGTAGGCGATCCCTTATTAGTGGATTGAGTGGGGGTAGAGGTTATCCTCTAGGCTCATAGACTATGAAAGATGATGTAAAACAAATACTCGAAAGGTATAGTAAAGCGGAGGCTACTAAACAATTATGGACTCCTACCTTTGAAGAATGTTATGAATATGCACTACCACAGAGAGAAAGTTTCTTTCAAGAATCTCAAGGTGCAAATAGACATGACAAAATTTTTGATGAAACAGCTGTAGTAGGAGTACAAGAATTTGCATCAAGACTACAAGCTGGAATTGTTCCCAACTTTGCCAGATGGGCTGACTTAGTAGGAGGACAAGAAGTTCCTGAGGAGGAAAGATTAGATGTTAACAAAGCTCTCGATGATGTTACAGAATATGTATTTGAAGTTCTGCAAAATTCCAACTTTAATCAAGAAGTACATGAAAGCTTCTTGGACTTGGCTGTTGGAACAGGTTGCTTACTTGTGGAAGAAGGTGACGCAATTAACCCTGTCAACTTTACAGCAATTCCGCTCCCTCATATTACGCTGGAAACAGGACCTCAAGACGATATTGACACAATATATCGGAAAAGATTAGTACGATATAGAGATATACCTATTGCATATCCTGATGCTGATGTATCAGAAGATATGAAAATGAATATCGAAAGAAACCCTGATAGAAAAGTTACAATAGTAGAAACAGTATACAGAGATTATTCTGTTTTACCTGATGAGAAATATCATTTCTGTGTTATAGTAAAAGAAGAAAAGCGCAAGATAGTCCATAGAGAAATGGATGGTAATGGTTCTAATCCATATATTTGTTTCCGTTGGGGTAAATGTGCTGGAGAAGTATACGGTCGTGGACCATTGATGAACGCTATGGCAGCAATCAAGACTACGAATCTAACTGTGGAGATGATATTAGAAAATGCTCAAATGGCTATCTCGGGTATATACCAACTGGAAGATGATGGTATTGTTAATACAGATACAATACAGTTATTGCCGGGTACTGTCATACCTAAAGCACCAGGCTCGTCTGGACTCCAGCCGATCCAAAATGCTGGTGACTTTAGAATATCTGATATTATTTTGTCGGATATGCGTAACAACATTAAGAGAGCTTTATACAATGATATGCTGGGCGATCCAAACAGAACCCCAGCCTCTGCAACAGAAATTGCAGAAAGAATGGCAGACCTTTCAAGAAGAATTGGATCAGCCTTTGGAAGATTACAAGCAGAGTTGGTTACTCCAATCCTACGACGAGTTATACATATACTTAAAAAACAGGGTAGAATAGAAGTACCACAGATTAATGGTAGAGAAATTAAAGTAGTAAGTATCTCTCCATTAGCACAAGCACAGATGCAAACAGATATTGCATCAGTAGATAGATTTTTAGAATTGGTCATGGCTAGGTTTGGACCACAGATGTTACCTATGTTAGTTAAAGGTGATGAGGTTGCTAAATTCTTAGCTAAAAAATTCTCCGTGCCAGAGGATTTGTTAATGACTGATGCTGATAGACAGCAAGTTTTACAACAGGCACAACAGATGGGAGCTATACCAAATGACGAAACAACAGAAGATATTGGGTCCTGATGGATATGAAAGAAGTAAGAAAGATAATGAATTGTTAAATGATTTATTGACTACTACTTTTGGAACACCACATGGAATCGAAACACTTAAATATTTAAAATCAATAACAACAGAAAGAGTAGCTGGACCAGAAATAAAAGCTGATGCTTTGTTTCATTTAGAGGGCCAGAGGTTTTTAGTTGGTGTTATTGAAACAAGAATAAGACAACATCAAGCAACACAGGAGCAAACAAATGAATGATGAATCTTTAGTAGAACCACAAGAAGTAGAAGAAACAACGGAGTCTGGCGATCTCCCTCCCACCCAATCTGCACCAACCGAAAGCCAGACTCCAACCAAACCTGAGCATGTACCAGAAAAGTTTTGGAAAGATGGAAAGCTCGATGACTTAGCTTTAGCTAAATCATATACAGAATTGGAGGGTATGATTGGTAAAAGAAAAGATGACTTTAAGGAAGAACTAGTAGGTGAACTTAAAGCAGAGCAAATGAAAGATAGGCCAGAAGATGAAAATGCTTATACAATTCCAGAGATAGAGGGATTCACACAAGAAGATATACTTGCTAATCCTATGTTAGACTGGTGGAAAAAGACAGCATTTGAACAGGGATTTAATGATGAGCAATTCCATGAGGGCATAAAACAATTTGCTGAATCTACTGTTGTTGAACAAGATTTAGATTCTGAAAAGAAAAAGCTAGGCGATAATGCTGATGCAAGAATAGATAGCGTAACAAATTGGGCATCTAAAAATTTTCAGAATGAAGAATTAGATATTGTTGTTCAGCTAGGTCAATCTGCTACTGGTATTCGTTTCCTTGAAAGAGTTATGGGTATGGGAGTAGCTAGTGTTAATACTGCTGATGGAGTAGATAAAGGCACAGGCGAGTTAACTATAGATGATCTAAGGGCTAAGATGAACGATCCAAGATACTGGGATCAGAATAGGCGAGATGAAAACTTTGTTAGTGAAGTTAATCAAGGTTTTCAGAAACTAGGTGGTAATTAGTATATTCAGACCTGACCTACAGCTAGTTACAGAACTAGCTGATAATCTAACTAACGAAGATATTGCAGAATGTGAGTTACTTGGATGCACGCCAATGGAAGCATGTGTCCAAGCATTAGAAGAACACCAACAAGATATATCATGGGTAGCTGTAAACAAACATGGACCTATGATGATGTGGGGAATCTTTAGAGATACACCTCCTGTTAACAACAAGATGTATAAAAATGCTGGTAGAATATGGCTTTTAATGTCTAACAACATGAATAAAAAAGAAAAGTTTATATTCTTAAGAGAGTCAAAAACATGGGTAGAAGTCTTTAATACACACTTTGATTTGATATTTAACATAGCAGATTCAAGGAGAAAAGGATTAAAAAAGTTTTTACTCTATCATAAGTTTGATATTATAGACCTAGAAGATGACAACCGTATGTACTTTGTGCGTTGCGTGAACAATCAAGAAATAATTAATTAGTGTTAACTGCCCAAAGGTAGATGACCAACCCTATTCCTTAGGATAATTGGAACCAGTACATTAGGATAACAGGAGGTATTTTATTAACTCTAACTTAAAGGAGAGTATCTATGGCATTATCTATAGATCAAGCGTTTATTACGCAGTTCGAGAGTGAAGTCCACCTTGCTTATCAAAGAGCTGGTTCTAAACTCAGAAACACAACTCGCCAAGTGAACAATGTAACTGGCTCAACAGCTCGATTCCAAAAAATCGGCAAAGGTGAGGCAGTCACTAAGTCAAGACATGCAGAAGTGTCAAGCATGGACCTCGTACATACTAATGTAGATGTCACATTGTCTGATTACTATGCAGCTGACTACATTGATACACTAGACCTACTCAAGACAAACATTGATGAAAGACAAGTAGTTGCTACTAATGCTGCAAACGCATTAGGAAGAAAGACTGATGACCTTATCATTTCTGCTCTTGACGCTGGTAACGGTTCAACTATTGCAGCTGGTTCAGCTGGTCTTACAAAAGCTAAAGTATTATCTACTTTTGTAGCCATGAACGAAGCTGACATCCCTGACGATGGAAACAGATACTTTATTGTATCTCCAGAGGGATGGGCTGACCTACTAGGTATCGATGAGTTTGTTAACACAGACTACATTGGCGCTGGCGGTTTACCTTTCCCAAGTGGTGTCACAGCTAAAAACTGGCTAGGCTTTACATTCTTTATGCACTCTGCATTACCTATCTCAACTAATGATAGAAAATGTTTTGCTTACCACAAATCAGCTCTTGGTACTGCTACAGGATCGGATGTTAGAACGGAAGTAAATTACATTCCAGAAAAAGTTAGTAACCTTGTAACCTCTTATATGTCAATGGGATCGATCGCTGTCGATACTGCTGGTATATGGGAAGTCGTTATAGACGAATCGGTATAGGAGTAAAACATGGCTTTATCAGACTCAGAATTGAAAAAAGTCGGTGGTACTTCACCAGCTATTTGGTATTACAAATCAGCTGATGCCGTTGGTACTATAACTGGCTCTGGTTATTTTAATGATGTTACTAACAATTTGAAACAATTTGATATTATTCTTGTTGTTTCAGCTACTGGAGGTACTGCTGCTGTTGATGTAATTACAGTTTCATCAACTACTGGCAATGCAACCGTAACAACTACTGCGTTAGCTTAACCAAAAAAGGATAGGGGTAGTGAGCGTTCGCAGCTACCCCTATAATTAATATGACAACAACAACTTCAACTCCCTCAGGGAGTGACATAGACATAGCCTCAAGAGGATTGGTTCTAATCGGTGCATCACCGATTTCGTCGTTTTCTGGAACAACAACTGAATCCCAAGTAGCACAGAATCTGTATGAAGATATTGTAAGAACAGCTCTCACACAGACACGGTGGAGGTTTGCCTCGAACATAACACAGTTATCAAGGCTAACAGAAAATCCAATAGATGATGATAGGTATGATGCTGCTTATCAAATACCACAAGAATCAATTATGATACATGGCGTTACTGTTAATGGTAACCCAATACAATACGAAATATTTACAGAGAAGTTATTCTGTAATGCTGGTGTTAATGACAAAGTTATAGCTGAATATACATATAGACCAGACACAACTACATTTCCACCATACTTTATTACAGCATTACAATTTCATTTAGCATCTGTATTTGCTGGAGCAATAGCAGAAGATGAAAACAAATCAGCACTCTTTGAAGAAAAAGCACAAAGACAATATTTAATAGCAAGGAATGTAGATGCTCAACAAACTACATCTGAGAGATTAAGAATGGATAAATTTGCTAAGTTTAGAGGTAACTCACGGACACTTGCTAGGAGATTCTAATGGCTAAAAAGATAAAATTTGTACAAACAGATTTTACTGTAGGCGAATTGGATCCTCGTATGAAAGCAAGGACAGACATTCCAGCTTATTCTGCTGGATGTAAGAAACTTAGAAATGCTTTATTAACATCACAAGGATCAGTATTTAGGAGGCCAGGTACTATACATTGGGATGAACTAACTGGCACCACTACTCATGCTAGAGTAGAACCATTTGTATTTAATGAAACACAAGAATATCTTTTCCTATTTCAGATAGGTAAGATTGTTGTATATGATGTAGCAAGTCAAACACCTATATCAACTATATCAACATATACAGATGGATCAACAACTCCAGCTATACCTATTGACGCAACCAACATACATGAGTTTACATACGCTCAACAAGCCGATACATTTATTTTTACCCATGAATCATTTAATCCTATTATAGTAGAAAGAGTAAGCTCATCTTCATTTACTGCAAAAAAATTAGAATTTAAGAAATCATCTAATGTGACACAATTTACATATACTGGTAATGGTGGAACAGTAGACTTATATGAAATCTATCAACCCTACTCAAAGCTAGCAAGTAGTGATGTTACCATTAAACCTAGCTCCAATATTGGTGACATTAGTTTACTTGCTAGTGATTCTTTTTTTACAAGTAGCATGGCTACTAACAAAGAGTCAATACTATGGCATGGTAAGGAAATAGAAATACATACAGTAGTAGATAGCACACAAGCTAATGGCATTGTAAAAGACAGACTTGAAATAGAACTACCATTAAATCCATTTAGGTCTACTGCTGGAGAAAATACAGTAGAGGTTACATTAGTTAATCATGGCTTTAAAGCTGGTGAAACATTATCTTTAACTGGATTTGCTGGAGAGCCAGGTCTTATACAAAGATCAGGACTTAATGGTAACTTCCAAATACAAAGGGTTATTGATGACGATCACTTTATGATTGGATCAGATACAACAATAAACATATCACAAGGTGTTGGTAACTTTGGATTCTTTTTACCTAGTGGCAGTACTTATAATGTAGCAACAGGATTTAGTGTAGGTAGCAATGCTATATCTGCATGGGCAGTATACAATTCATCACATGAAGTAACTGGATATACAGGAACATCAGCTAATATTGATCCTAATGGTAATGGGTCCAGAGATTTTGGAGGAGCTGGAGTTAAGATTACTGGAGCTAATCTACCAGCATCAAGAGAATGGAAAGAACAATCATTCTGTTCAAGAAATGGTTATCCAAGAGCAATAACATTCCATCAAAATAGATTATGGTTTGGCGGAACAACAAGTCAACCAGATGCTTTATTCGGTTCACAGTCAGGAGATTACTATAACTTTGATGTGGGTGCTGCTGCGGACAATGATAGTGTTCAAACTATTGTAGCATCAAATCAGTTAAACGAAATATATCATATTGTGTCAAACAAAGGATTAGAAATACTTACAAGTGGTGGAGAGTTTCTTGTTATACAAGATGCTGGTACTCCTCTCACTCCAACGAATATTCAAATCGAAAGGATGACAGGCTATGGATCAACACGAACTAATCCTCATATATGTAACGGTAACACTTTTTATGTACAAAGGAATGGTAGAACTGTTAGAGATTTGGAAAGAGTATCTGCTGGAGCTTTTGCACCAAGAGATGTTTCCATACGGTCTAGCCATCTTATTAATACTCCTATCGATATATGTAGCTTCGGTGGTTCTGATACCAGACCTGAGGAATATATTTTCTTCATAAACACAGATGGTACTGTAGCTGTATTACATTCTGTTCTATCTGAATCTATACTTGGATGGGTACTATGGGATGCGTCAGGACAAACACCTAGTACCGATGGTCATTTAGATAAAGTTATGTCTATGTGTGCTGTTAACGAGAATATATTTTGGGTTACAGATAGAAATGGAGGTATCTCTTTAGAGAAGTTTACAAACTTTGATGAGGTAGACTCTACAAATGAATGTCACCTAGATGACGCATACGAGGTTACTGTAGCCAATAATACAATTATAGGTATACCAGCACATCATTATAACAAAACTGTCCATGTAATCAAAAATGACGGCTCTTACAGAGGAACACAAACTGTATCAGGTACAGGAACATTGGATTCAAATTTGCTGAACTTATCAAATGGTGATAAAGCATATATAGGATATTCATATTTTATGAACTTGGAAACTATGCCAGTAGATTTTCAATATCCAGGCAGTGAATTAACTGGCAACATGAGGAGAATAACAAGAGTGAAAGTAGAAACTGAGGGAGCATTGTCAATGTCTGTTAATGGTAGAACATTATTTAACAGGACTACTGCATCTGGCCTTATACAACAGGACCCAGCTAGAGTAGATGGCAAACAGGATTTTAGATTGTTAGGTTATTCTCAGGACCCAACAATTCAAATAACACAAACATTACCAGCATCATGTGGAGTAATGCAATTAGTAAGTGAGGTAACAGTATAATGGCTAATCCTTTATGGTTTTTATTTGCTGCTGGTGTATCTGCTTATGGACAAATTTATGCTGGTAAAGCTGCAAAAGCATCAGCTAAAGCACAAGCCCAAGAATTAAGAGTGCAAGAACAAAATCAAATTTTAAATGCAATAGCAGAAGAAAATAAAATAGTAAGAGCAAATAATGAAATTACTCAAGCTAATTTAACTATGATGCAAGGAGGAGAATCTGATCTTGCTGCATTAGAAGATAACCAAAAAAACTTAAGCAAGGATGTACAAGTAGCAAAAACTAAATCTTTACTTGAACTTGATTCATTAAGAAGAACAAGAATAGGTGTATTACAAGGTGGAAAAATGCAACAAAGAGCATCACTAATACAAGCTGGTGGAACATTAGCTGGAGGGTACGCAAAGTATAAGAACTCATAATGGCTACAATAAAAAATAAAAGAACAGTATCATCTATCGGCAATATATCAGTAGGTAAAAGTTACATAGGTTTAGAATCAGCAAAACAAGTTGGTCAAGCTATATCTGGTGTTGGAGATGTAATGACACAAGCAATAACAGATGCAAATAAAAGTAGCGGAAGTGGGCGTTCTGTAGAATATTATAATGTAGATGGTATGATAAATAGAGATGAAATATCAAGTGTAGAAACAATATCAAATTCAATTAACGATCCAAAAGAACTAGCTATATTAGTTAATAAATGGCAAACAAAAGGTTACAATGAAGGATTAGATATTCAAGCAAACAATATAGCTACAAAATATTGGTCTAATGTTGCTTCAAAATATTTACCAGAAGCTTTTAACATAGGGTTAATTGGTACTGAAGATTTTGGAAATAACTTAAGAGACTTTAATATTGATGCTGAGTACGAAAATATAAGAAATACAGTTGATGATCCAGAATATGATTCCATAACAAATCAAAAAGTAAAAAATGCTATAGATACACAACTCAAAAACAAGATGATAAATCATGTAAATGGCTTAAGACAAAGACATGAAGCAAGTGTATTAAGAAAATCGCAAGTAGCACAATGGAATAATCATACAGCATCTTATGTTAACGATGCTCAAACTGCATTAGATAATAATGGGTTAATTGGTTTGCTTGAGCATAATAAAGATTTTGAAAAAAATAGAAAAGATTTAGCTGAAGACATTGAAAAAGCATACATGCCAGGCAAAGTACCATCAGATAACATACAAATAGTATACTCTGGTATAATTAAAGAAGCATTTAAAGATGGTGGGCTAGGAATAGATTATGTAAATTCATGGGTTGGTTTGATAAATAATTCTGTAGGTGAAGTACAAGTTGGGAAAAAAAATATTTCTTTAAATGATTTAGATGATTATGGAATAACACAACAAGTACATAACGAATTAAATACTTTGCTACAAAAATTTGTAGCTGCAAATAAAACACAGCTTGTAGGAGTTAATTATCTTAGTGATGGTAATGGTAATGCGTCATATTCTGATATTCAAATCAGCTCAATAGAAAAAGTAGCAGAAACAGTTATTGAAGAAATACTTGTAGGAGAAAATTTTGGAGGAACACCAAAGGAAAAAAATGCAGCTACTATAGATTTTTTCTCAACAACAGCACTTCAATCAAACTATGTAGGGAATAAAGGTTCTGACGCAATTATTAATGCGCTTAACAATGATGTTGATGGTCAAATGACAATGAGTGCATTACAAAGATTTGACATGATAGAACTACAAAATGATTCACAAATTAATTTTGGTGATAGTAAAAATGCTAAAATGCTAGAAGCTCTATTAGATCATTACAGAATTGATCCAGAATTACAAACTTTGCCAGGTGCTAATACATACGAGGCAATAAGAAAATTTCTTAGCGGAGAACAACACCCAATAGACATAAGCTCTTTAGAAGTACTTGGAGCAAGTCGAGGTGGTGGTAATGATTTTGCAGTAAATTTACAATCATTACTTGGTGGTTCTAGTAATGATAGATTTGGAGTTGGTGATGAAAGATCATTTACTGATGTTCTTGCAGACGGATTAAATATACTTGAAAAAGAAGATACAGTAGTAATAGCAAAAAAATTAAATATGGATGTAAGTTTATTTGGTAATGTAAAAGACGAACAAGTAGGAAAATTTTCTCAAATACTTTCTACTGGCAATCCAGTCTTTGCTGAATTTATAAAAAGCGAAATTGTAAAAATGGTTAGCATGCAATTAGATAATGATTTAGGTGATAACCAAGAGGCTATAAACTACAATGATATAAAAAAATTTACAGTACACGCTATTCAAAAGTTCAGCAATAAATTTCAATATGATCCAAATAGCAGAAATAAATTTGTTTTAAAAGAAAGGATGCCAGTAACATTAAAAACATTAAACTCTAATCCAGAAAAGCAAGAAACAATACTTAACAAAAGCGCAGATAAAATAATAGCTTCTATAGAAAACACTATAATTTTTGATAAAGATGATTTGCAGCTAGAGTATGTTAGTGAAACTATAGTAGAGCATAATGGTGAACAACATCCTGTTAGAGCTTTTAAAGTATATATAGAAGATTCAAGTGGGGTTTCAATACCAGCATATAGAACAGCAGAAAATGGTACAAGAAAAAATATACTATGGTACGACAAGGGCGATATAGGTTTATCAGAAAAAGAACTAAAAGAACGCATGAGGGAAAACCTAATAAAGGGTAATCAACAAGAGCAGTCTATAAGAGAGATAATTGATCCGTTTAGTTTTAGTACACAGTTGGAATTTTAATGCCATTAATAGATGAAAATAATAGAGTAGGTGGCATACAAAGAGATATTTTTGCTCCAAGAGAAGAAGCTATAACTCCAGAAAATATGCCAGAAAACATAAACGAGTATGAAGAACAAGGCCCAATTCAAACTGCTATTCATGACATAAAAGATATTTGGGATGATTTAGGATCATTCTGGTCAACATTGCCTGTATCAGAAGTTGGAACATTAATTGATAGAGATCAAGCTGTTAGAGAGTTTGGAGTAGATACAGAGTTTGTAGAAAATGAAAATTGGAGAGATATAGGTGACAAAAGATTATTGTATCATCAAAATGGTAGGTATGTGAATCAAATTAGTGAAGCCAGAAATGAACAAGAACTGAATATTATACAAGAAAATATATATGAAAACATAACTGCTAAAGAAAGAATGGGAGATTATGGATTTGGTTATAATCTTTTCTTGTGGTCAACATCATTATTACAGGACCCACTTATGCTTTTTAATCCTGTTAAGGGAGTACACAGTCTTAACAGTATGACAAGAAATTTTTTTATTGCTGGAACAAGATCAACAGGATTGATTCTGCCGTGGGAAGCTGCAAGAATAAAACTTGATCCTACATCACAATTAGATGAATTAAGATACACACTTACAGGAGGTATGTTATTTGGTGGAACTATAGGAAGTTTACTAGGAAGATACAGCAGTAAACTAAGAGCAAAAGATGTTGATAATATTCTTGATAATTCATGGGATGAAATTAACTCATTAATAGATTTACCAAGAAATGAAATGTACATGTTAGGATCAAAACAAAGACTACAAGATGTAGATTTTGATAACATAAACAAGTCTATTGATACTGGTTGGCAAGATGATGTATTAAAAACAATAGATGATAGTGGTGGATATAAATATGTAAGAAATGTGTTTAAATTTCCAATGGGATTAGAAAGAAGTTGGTTAGATGAATCTTATGATTTAGTTAATGTGCTAGTTAATTCAAATAGAATAACTAAAAAAGAGGGTAATGAAATTCTTGATATTGTTGTTTCTTTATCTGGTGATAATAGTTACCTTTTAACAAGAACAGATGATGCAGCTCCTCCATCTGTTAATACTTTGTACCAAAAAAATCATGCTGGTAAAATACATACAGTTAAAAAAGCTATTAACGATGTCTTTTTAGAAGTTAATGATATTCCAGAGGGTTTTAAATTTCCAGGCACAGCTGGTGATATAGATATTAATATACAAGGATCAAGATTTGCAGATATGTTTAAAAAGAAAAGAAAAAAGAAACTTCCTGTAAGCTATAGAGATTTACAAAGTTTAGTATTTTTTGAAAGAGGATATAAATCAAGAAACCTAGAAGAATTTCTTAATCGACATCAAGATTTAATAAACACTTCAAATCGTGATGAACTACAAAGAATTTATGACTCAGTACAAAAAAATGCAAAAATATATGGTTCTGTTTATGATGACTTTAAAGCAGATTTAATTAGAGTCGGATTATTAAATGACGACTATAGCTCTACACTAAGAAAAACTATTGGTGATTTAAAAGACAGAGCAGTTAAATTAGAAAAAACTCTTAAAAGTGTAAAAAGTGGTAAAGGTAATAAACAAGGTAGAGCTAAAGTTATACAAAGATTAACAAAAGAATTAGAGGGTACAAAGATTCTTCTTAAGCAAGAAGAAGATAACTTAACAAATTATAAACCTAACATTGAACCTAAATTTCAATCTGACTATGTTCCTGTTATATATGATACAAATATTATAAAGAGAAATAGAGAATGGGTTACAAATGAAATAGCAAAAACATTTAGTGGATCAAGAGAAGAAGCATTAGAAAGAGCAAAAAAAACTGTAGAAAACATGCTTAGAGAGGGTAGTGGTAATTTTCAAAATACATCTGGTACTGTAAGAAAAGGATCAGGATTTTTAATGGAAAGGTCATTAAACTTACCAATACATGTATTAAAAAAAATAGCTATAACTGATCCAGAAATTGTTTTTAAAACATATTACAGAAGAATTGCACCAAGAATAGAATTGGCTAATAAGTATGGTGATATATCTATGGCAAAAGAATTAAATAGAGTTAATGAAATATATGACGATGCTATAATAAGAGCAAAAAACCAAGATGAAATAGATAAATTAGAATTTCAAAGAACATTACAAATACAAAACATAGAAGATATGCGTGACCAATTATTAGGAACATTAATACATCCTGATGCTGGAAATAAATGGGATGCAAAAACAGCAAGAAATTTAAAGAATGTTGCTGCTATAAATTTAGGAGGTTTTTTTGGTATCAACAGTTTAACAGATATGTCTAACATATTAGCTTCTCAAGGATTTAAACCAGTATTTAAACAAATGGTAGAATTACTAGATAGAACAAAAGAAGCTAGAGAACTAATTGGCAAAAATAAGCAACTACTAAAACAATGGGGTATTATAAGCGAAATGTCTATGTCAAGTGTTGGAGCAAGACTAATAGAAGATGATGGTGTTTTCCCTACTGGTGGCAGAATAAGTGGTTTACTTGATAAAGGAGCAAATGAAATACATAAATATAGTGGTTTAGGTCCTTTAACTGTAGGTTTAAAAACTTTTGCTGGTCAAATGTCAATGCAATCATTCATAACAAGGATGCAAAAATTAGCTAAAGATATGAATGTTACTTATGTAGGAGCTAACAAAAGACCAGTATACAGTATTCCAGCTCACAGACAAAAAGAATACGATATATTAAGTATGTATGGTTTTTCAAAAAGAGATATATTAGATATAGGACTACAAAGACCTGGCTCTGGAGTTGTTTACAAAGAACTTAAAGGTGATGGTAAAGGTTACATTGATATTAATGCTGACGCATGGAGAGGAAAAAGAGGCAGAGAACTTGCTGATAAATTTGGTACAGCAGTATGGGCCGAAACAAACACAATAGTTATGACTCCACAGATGGCACAAATACCGGGCTGGATGAAAGGAGTATGGAGAGGACTACCACATACAAAATATGGAATTAAACAAAGATTAATTGCTGAACAAAAAGCTGATTTATTAACAGCTAACTTACAAAAAGCAAACAAATCAAAAAATCCTGAACTAATAGAAAAAGCACAAAAAGAATTTTTTGATAATAAAGCTGAAATATCTAATGCTGCTAGAATATATAGACCATTAATATCTATGATGTTCCAGTTTTATAACTTTGGCGTAGGAGCATCACAAAAAATATTAGGAGCTTATGCTCAAGGTAGACACACATCAAGAGTAGCTGGTGGAACAGCAGCAATAATATTAGCTTGGATGTCACAAACTTTAAAAAATCCATACTTAGCTGAATTACCTATAGAAGAACAATTATTGAAATCAGCTGAATATACTGGAGTTGTATCATGGGCATTTAACGCAAATGATTGGATAGAAACATTAAGTCCATTTTTACCAGCAAACATAAATCATAATAATCCTATTTCAATTAGAACAGCTATGGGATTGGACCCAGAATTTGACACCAACCCTACTGAGGGAATATTTAGATTAGGAGGAACTCCAATGCACCTACCTATATCTGCAATAGATTTGTTATTTAATGAAGATAATACACAAGCAGATAAATTAAGATTAATAAAATCGAATCTACCTTTTATGAATTTACCTTATACAAAACCAATAGTTAATAAAGCAGAAGATTTTATTTTAGATAATGTTTTAATAGGAGATTAATAAGTGCGTTGCAATAGAATAAACATTAAGGAAAGTAGGTCATTATGGCAATAAGTGTATCAGATACAAGTCCAAGAGTAGAATATACTGTTGGCACATCACCACAAACTGTATTCTCAGTACCGTTTGCTACTGAACAAGCTGCGGATATTAAGGTTTTTGTTAATGATGCAGAGGCTACACAAGTAGCTTCTTTATCAGGACAGACAGGAACAGCATACATATTAAATAATATAGGTACTGCTAGTTCTACTACTATTGAATTTGCCACAGCACAAAGTAATGTGACCGTTGACATAATCAGAGATACATCTATATCAAGAACAAGTGACTACAACACAGGAGGGTATTTCGATATTGAAGACCTCAATGTTGAGTTATCAAGGGTAACAAGAAACTTACAAGACTTGGAGTTAAAAGTTGATCAATCTATTTCAGCACCTATACAAGAGGGTACGCCAGGAGATTTACCTACTGCGACTTCAAGGGCTGGAAAGCTCTTGGCTTTTGACTCATCTGGTAATGTCACCACTAAAACATCTGCTATTACTGAGTATCTTGGAGCTTTTACAACTGATTTAACTAACAGGCCAGATGGTACTGCATTAGAAACTGGTGATTTATATTACAATACAACAGCTTTAGAAACACGGATATGGACAGGCACAGCATGGGATTTGGTATTTGGTAGGGTTCAACCTATATCAACAACATATACTTCTTCTGGTCAAACGACATTAACTCTATCAGCAAGACCTAGTAGTGTCTTGTCCATATTAGTTATTATTGATGGTGTATTACAGAATGTTGCTAACTACACATTATCTGATAATGTTATAACATTTACAACTGCTCCACCTACTGGTGCTTCTATTGAGATAAGAGATTTTTCCTCAACAGTATCATCTGGATCAGGAACTATTATTGATTTATCTGGTACAGAAATAACTCAAGCTAATATAGATTTAGATAAATTACTTGCTGATATATCTGCTGCAGCAAACAGAATAGATACATCACAATTATCTACATCACTACAAGATCAAATATCTAATATTTCTACAGTAGATGGCAGAGTCTTGGTTCTTGAAAACATTATTACACAAAACGGTGTGCAAATTATCTCTGATCAAGGAACTAAAATAACTGCGCTAGAAACATTAACATCATCGTTAGATAATACTGTTAATGGTTCTGCATCTACATCACTAACATCAAGGGTAGCTGCTTTAGAATTATTACAAGTGCAAGGTTCTGGTAGTATAACATTAGACCTTAATAGAATTACCAATCTTGAGTCACAAGTATTTGAAGCAGATGGAACTACAAGAAGATTAGCTACACTTAATGAACACAACTCATTAAACGCTACTGTAAGTACACTTAATGGTACTACAACATCTCATGCTACAAGATTAAATAGTTTAGAATCTATTGTAACTGGTGGTACTGGTAACAGAGTACTGGCTACAATATCAGAATTAAATGCTGTAAGCACAACTGCTGCAAATGCAAACTCTACAGCACAAGCCCAAGCTGCAACAGTTACACAATTAAATACAACAGTAGGTAACAACACAACAACAATATCTACTAACACTCAAAGCATTAATGGAATACAAGGCAAGTACTCTGTTAAAATTTCTTCAAATGGTTATGTTAGTGGATTTGGCTTAATTTCAAGTGCTAATGAAGTAAGTGGATCAACTACACAATTTGCTGTAAATGCTGATAGATTTTGGATAGCAGATAGAACTAATGTTGGTACTGCAAAAAATCCATTTGAGGTTGTAAATGGTGTTACCAATATTCGTGATGCTGTTATTGATTCTTTACAAGCTAATAAAATTAGAGGAGATGTTAACAAACAAAATTTTGAAGAAACATCTGCTTCATCAGCTTTAACATCTTCTTATGTATTAAAAGTTACTTGTGATTTACCAGCACCAGATAACACAGGATCAACATCAGAGGGCCATGCTGCTATGGCTATGGCTAGTTTATATTTCAGCAGTACATCTGATGGTATATATGGAAAGTTAACTGCATGTACATTAACAGGAAGCACAGAGGGTACTGAATATGTATTGCATGATATATATGAAGATTGGTATGTATCTAATATGCACCTTAACGCTAGAATACCAACACAAATATCTGCAACAGGAAAGACAACAAGCGCAATTAGATTTAAACTATATGCTAAACATGATGGAACTGCTTGTAATTTAACTAAAGCTAACATACTTGCTTGGGGACTAAGATAATGCCAAAATATACAGAACAACAAATAAAAGAAAGAGAAGAAAAAGTAGCACAGGAAATGGAACAAGCAGAAAAAGAAGCTGCTGCTCAAGATGAAGCCTATGCTCAACTACTATTAGATCAACAAGCAAAGTCTGATAACCCAAGTGATGGATATTACATCCAAGTTTTAGGCGATGATGAGTATGGAACACAAATGGGTACAACTAAAAAAGATGATTCTTATGAATTAATAATCCCTTTTGTTGGTCAGGTTACTAAAGGTTATGAATTATATATAGCAAGGAATGATGCTGGTGTTCTTGAACAAAGAATAAGAGAAGCAGATTTAGATTATTCTGGTAAAAGAAGAAATGAATATCCTAAACTAGCAGAACAATTAGATATGATATATCACGACATAGACGCATGGAGAGAAACTATAAAAGAAATAAAAGAAAGGAATCCTAAAGGAGAATAACAATGGCTATAACTACAGTACATGGAAGAATGGTAACAGATGGTTCTATTGGAACTGCTGATTTAGATGGTAGTGGTGTAACTACTGGATTTACTGGAGTAACTAAAACAGATAATGGTGATGGTACTATTGATATTATATTCACTGCTGTAGGTGGAGCTACATATACTATTATAACTCCTGATTTAACTGGACCATCTGGACCTACTGGTTCTGCTGGAGCAACAGGAAGCGCTGGAGTTGCTGGAGCGCAAGGACCAGCTGGACCTACTGGTCCGACTGGACCAGCTGGTACATCTGGTATTACTGTTACAGGATTTTCTTCTACATCAAACAATAATTTTACAGAAACTATTACTATAACTTTTTCTGATAGTAGTAGTCATAGCTTTACATCACAGAATTTAAGAGGAGCTACTGGAGCTACTGGTGCAACTGGACCTCAGGGTTCAACAGGAAACACAGGACCTACAGGACCAACTGGACCTACAGGAAATACTGGACCTCAAGGTTCAACTGGTAATACTGGAGCTACTGGTACACATATTACAGGAATTAGTTTAACTGATAATGGAAATGGAACTTACGACATAGTACATAGTATGTCTGCTGGTTCTAATATTACAGTAACAAGCCCTAACTTAACTGGACCTACTGGAGCTACTGGTCCACAAGGTTCAACAGGAAATACTGGACCTCAAGGTACTCAAGGTATTCAAGGTAATACTGGTGCTACTGGAGCTACTGGTCCACAAGGGCCAGCTGGACCAATGGCAAACATTGTAGAAGATACAACTCCACAACTTGGTGGAAACTTAGACTTAAATGGTCATCAGATTTTAAACCTACCAGCTAATGGTGGAGTAGAAACATTTGTAGCTGATGGCGGTATTACAGCTGGTAAGGTTGTTGAAATGACAGCTGTTGGTAAAGCTAAAGAAATTAGCGTAACAAATACACAAGATGCTAACCCAACTACTGGAACTCCTACAGAAATAGATGGTGGAAGATTATCTGATAAAGGGTATGTAGGAGTACATTATGATGAAACAAATGATGTTTATTTAGTAGCTACATCAAGTGGTTCAATTAACGAATTGTATGCTGGTACTTGGTCTAATGGTACAATTACATGGGGTACTGGAGTAAGTATTGATGGTGGTGGTGTCGATGATGTTATTCATATATCCAGCGGTAGAGGTTATGTTTTTACAACATGTAGAGATCAAAGCAATTATGGTAAATTTAAAGTATATAGCGTAAGCGGAACAACTTTAACACAAGTAGGAAGTGAAGTAGACTTTGCTCCTGCAGCTTCAACTCCATTAGATTATAAAATGGTGTATGATACTGTTAATAATTATGTGTTAATTGCTTATTCAGCTGCTGATTCAGCAAACTATACATGGTGTAGACCAATATATATAGCATCAGATGGTGCTACAACATTAGGTGCAAAGTCAGCTATATATTCTCATACATCTACAGCTTCAAATAATACAGCAGATTTTGTCTGGGATTCAAATACCCAAAGAGCTGTATACTTTACTAAAAGAAATCATCTTGGTCAGGCTTATGGATCAGCTTTTGTAATACAATCAACAGGATCATCAAGTAATCCAACTGTTAGTATTGGAGCAAGAGCATATATTAGTGGTGAGGTAGATTTTCAAGGAGAAACTTCTGCTACTTATGATTCAGATAATCAAAAGGTTGTTGTCAGTTACTATAATGTAGGACAACAAAAACATCAAGCAAGAATAGGTACAGTAACAGGAGGATCAACTAATACTATATCTTTCTCAAGTGCAACAGATATTCATAGTAGTACGAGTGGTTATCAAAACACATCGCTTGTTTATAATTCTGATGCTAATGAATTTTTATTTATATATAAAGATGACCAAGATAATGACTACGGTAAATATAAAACAATAACAAGTAATGGATCAGCTCTTACTGTAGGTTCTGGTGGTACAATTCTAACAGGCGATAGTAGAATAGGACCAAGATCATCAGTATATAAAGCTGGTAAAGGTGTATTGGTAGCAATAAGAGATACCTCTGATAGCAGTAAGATTAAGACCTGGACTTATTACTATGGTTTCTCATCTGCTCATAACTTAAATATAGATACATACTTAGGTCTATCAAGTGAAACTGTATCAGATGGAGCTAATGTAGATATTAATATTATCGGTGGTGTTAATGATAATCAGACTGGCCTTACAATTAATACAGACTATTACGCTACTACAGCTGGTGGTCTAACTACTACTAAAGATGATAACTCTGTGTTTGTAGGTACAGCTATAAGTGCAACAAAAATTTTCTTACACACTAAAGCTAAGCTACCACAAGTAGATGGCTCTAACTTAGTTAACTTACCAGCATCTACTATTGCTGATGTAACTGTAACTGCTGATGGAGATGTTGCTGCTGGTAAACCAGTCATATTAACATCTACTGGTAAGGCTCAACAAATAGCAGAAACTACAGCTTTCAGCAAAACTGAGGGTTCTGTTACAAATATCAGTACTAGATTAATAGGTTGGGATTATAACTTAACTGAGAAAGCAGTTATTATTGCGTATAAAAACGGTTCAAGTCAAATGTGTTTAAGAGCTGCAACAGTAAGTGATAGTGATGGTAGTCTAACATGGGGTACAGAGTTTATAGCTAATAGTGGATCAACACAATATAGTGGTGACTCTGGTGGTAACCATTTAAAACTAATGTATGAAGCTGGCATGTCAAGTGCCACAGGTGGCGAGGGTTACAACGCTCAATACGGTGATCGTGAAATATATTCCTATGCTATGAGAACAAACCAGACTTATACACGCTATGGTTGTGGTTGGGTTACTCTTATTGGCAATCAAATATCTCCTCAGGATGACCAAGCCAGCAATACTTATGGTGGTTTCTACCAATTTTCTGGAGGTGGACAGAATCATTCAGCTAATTTCTTTAGTATGTGTTGGGATAGAAGCCAAAGAAACTTAGTATTAACATTTAAATCGTATGCTAGTGGTCAGTCATACTGGCACATAGCATGGGCTTATCCCACAGGATATAATAATGGTATGAGTTTTGCCAGACGACAAAGTGGTGGCTATGGTTATGAACAGCAAAGAGGCAATTACAGTTCATCAGCTAAACCAGTAATGGAATATGATAAGCAAAAAAGTAAAATTTTATATTACTTTACTGACTATAGCTCTAATGATTTAAAGGTAGAAAGATTAGATTATAACGGTGGTTATGGAACATACGGCAGGCAGTATTCAGAAACTGTAATATCTTCTGGTAGTGATACATTCGATGTATTGGATGTTGCTTATAATCCAGATCAACAGAAAAATGGTGTACTTTATTACAGGAAGAAAGGAAATAATCAGTCTTATGTAGGTATGATTACATTAGAATGTACTCAAACCTCTGGTTCTTCATGGAGTACAGCAACCAATGATACAACATCCTTATTTACTATGGATAATTCATCAAGTTACTCTTATGAAGCAGTTCAGAATGGTTCTAATCTTCGTTATGATGAAGTAGATGATAAGTTTTATTATGGTTTTGTAGACAGAGGTGACAGCAATAAGTTTAAAGTTGCTACTATAACTGCAACAACTGGAAACTATACAGCTACAGAAACAGAACACTACACTCCAGCTAATGGATTAATGGAAAACGCATGGCCTCCTGTATACTACAAACAATCTGCTACTGATGCTTATGGTGGTTTCCATGTTTTATATAGACAAGGTACTAATGGTTACATACATTACTACTCAGGTAAAATGGTAACCTCATCTAACTTAACTGGTAATACATTCTTAGGTGTATCTAATTCAGCTGCAACTGCTGGACAACCAGTCATTGTAACAATCAGCGGTGGTATCAATACATCTGTATCTGGTCTTACAATTAATGATGAATACAAGACTGGTGTGACTGGTGTCATTGCTACTACTGGTACGGTAGATTTAGGTAGAGCATTAGATACAAACAAACTATGGATGAACGCTGGTTCTTCTTCTGGTGGAGGCGGAGGAGGAGGCGGTGGTCTTACATTAGTAGCTGATGGAGCTATTACTGAGGGTGATCCTGTTTCTGTAACATCAGATGGTAAGGCAGCTAGAACATTAAAAGGTACTAATGCTACTATAACCAAGACATCGCTTCAAACTCCAGATGGAACAAACTCAAACTCAAGTAGTTATATTGGTGAAACACATTATGGTAGACATAGTGGTAAATGGTATCAAACATGGTTAGACAATAGTAATCATTGTCATGTTGCATGTGGTACAGATGATGGTGCTGGTAATATTACATGGGGTACTCCTTTATCTTGGGGTAGCTCATCTGGTTTCCCATCTATATGTGAAATAAAGAATTATAATGGTGAGCCAACGCTTATGTTATTTCATGGGTATAGCAGTCATTTTTATTTAAGAGCTATATCTGTTTCTGGTACAGTATTAAGCGAACAATATGGAAGTAATTTTTTCTCAAGTGGATGGGACCCAACTGGTCAGGGAGTTACACAAGTTATTGAATGTGTAGATTCTACTACTGGTGGTAAGTCAGGACCTTCAAATGAGTACGATCAGTTTATATGTATGTCAGATTATAACCAAGCCTGGAGTGCTGGTTACAAAAAAGTGTGTGCTGGTAGAATGAATAGTTCTGGTAATAGTGGTTATCAATGGAACAAGGATAGTGAGTATAATAGTTTCGGTAACTGGGGTTGGACTACTCGTACTGATTGGTCTCGTAGATGGTCAAGTGGTATAGTCTGGAATCCAGATGAACAAGCATGTTTAATTTATGGCTTTAGTGGTGGTAGTGGTCCTAATCATATTAGAGGTAACTATATTTACTTTACTAATAACGCCAACAGTCTTGATCATTATGTTTATCAAGTTAATATAACATCAGACACTAGTACAAGTGCTATGTCTATTGTATATGATAGTGCTAAAAAAATCTTTTGTGGTGTAAGAAAACACAGCAGTGATGATAGATGGCAAGCCGTTAACTTTAAAAGAAATAGTGGCAGTTGGGCAACAAACTGGAGTGATATAACTCCTAGTTCTGGTAGCTTTAGTGATAGTTGGAGGTTGTTAACTCTTTACTATAGTCCGGCTGCTCAAAAAACTTATATGTTTATGGGCAATCAAACTAGCAGTCAAAGTGAACCAATACATTTTGGTGAGTTAAACTTTATTGATGGAGGTGCTAATAGTTTAGTGTCACCGAATGGCCAATGGACTAAGGGAACAACAGTTGTCAATGAGTTTGCTGTTGCACCTAGTGAATTCTATGGTGATGTTGGATTCTCAAGGACTGTAGGTGTACATCCAACAACAGGGTTAGCCTTATTAAACTGGGGGTCTAGCGCTAGTAGCTATTATGCTAAGTCTAGGTGTGTAGGATTTGGAGCGTTTGATCGTAGTGGTACATTCATAGGAGCTGCAACAAGTACTGTTGCTGATGGAGCTAATGTTACCATTACTGCTTTAGGTGAAACGAACACAAAACAATCAGGACTAACTGCTGGTAGTTCAGTATATGTAAGCTCAGCTAATGCTACATTTACTCACACAGCTACTGGCAATACAGAAGTTGGTGTAGCTTTATCTGCTACTGATCTATATATTAAATCAAGTCATGGACATTAGGAGCTTATCATGTTGAAAAAAATAATAGTAAATAATAATGAGGACATTACATATACACCAGAAGTACCAGAAGATTTTGAAGGAGATGTTCCTGAGATTACTTTGTTCCTAGAGAATGTAGTAATAAGGGCTTACCCTAATGAATGGAACTTAGATGCTACTGAAAAAGGAACTCATGTATCAGATGAAACATTTGTTCCTTATGTTACTATAGCTGATGCTACTCCAGATACATCTACAATATATTCAGATATAGAATTACCAGATGATTATGAAGATGGTAAGTATTGCTATACTGTAGATGATGGGTTCACATTAAAACCTGATGACATTACACCAACAGGAGAAGAAGAATGACACAAGTAATAACATTAAACAGAGAAGATGAAACTGTAACATTAACTAATAATTATACTGATGAATCAGGTAATGAAGTAGCAGAAGAATTTGATGTAGTAGATAAATATAAAGATAGATGTCCTTTTATATTTCTTGATGAAGAAGTTGTAACTCTTACAGATAATAGATTGGTAGTTAGTGGTGCTGATGGTGAAGAACTTTTAATAGTAGCCGACTTGAACTCATCTAATACTAATCATTACATAGGAGTAACTGATACACCAGAGGATTGGATAGCTAATAAATATTTTTATACAGAAGAAAATGGATGGATTGCTGATGAAGATTTTGCTGATCCAAGAGATGAAGAATAATGGCTGGCCTATCTCCTGTTGAACAAGGTAAATTACTTAACGCTGTTAATAAACTAACAGATCAAGTTGAGGACTTGAACAAGAGATTACAGAACATGGAGCTACAAGTAGCAAGAGGTAGAGGTCTATTGTTCGGAATTATTTTTGCAGCTGGTGGAATATCAGCTGGCGTTACAAATTTTTTAACTAAACTTGGAGGTAACTAAATGAAAAATATATTAACAGTAGTAATTCTTTGTATGTTTACTGTAGTTGGATGTGCATCTTCACATATAAATGTGACATCTCAAGTACCAGTAGGAAAAAATATATCAATTAAGATAGAAACTACAGACAAAATAACTGATTAGCTCTCTCGATTGAATAGAAAGCCATACAAAAAGATTTAAACTCTATGACCTTATACTATATAGACATACTTAACTTCTTCTCTACGCTCATTTATGGGATTAATTTTTCATGATTGCCCTGTTCGGATCAGCACTTGGTTTCTTTTCCAGTACAATTCCATCTGTGTTAGGATTTTTTGAGAAACGCCAGGCACATCGTCAGCAGTTGGCTTTACTTGAAGCACAGTCCAAACATAAAATTAATATTGCTAACGCTCAAGCCGACATAGCAGAGGCAGAAAATATATATAAGCATGACCAGACACTAGCTACTAACTCTGCTGGTTGGGTTACTACATTCTCAGCTACATGCAGACCAGTCATTACATATCTGTTTTTGTTTTCTTACCTTACTGCAAAATCAATTACTATATGGCAAGCATATACTAGTGGTGTAGAGCTGCATGAAAACTTACACATCATCTATTCAGATTTTGATGAGGGTATGGTGTCTTGCATTATTGCTTTCTGGTTTGGTCAACGAGCTATGATGAGGAAAAGATAAATGTCGGTGAAAGTATCAGACTCAAGTGTAATATCTATACCATTAAGAAATCTTATAAGCCTTATAGCTGGTAGCTGTATAGCTGTGTATGGTTACTTTGGTTTAACTGAAAGATTAAATTTTCTTGAACATGAGTTAGAGTTAAAGAATAAAGATATAGTTCTTAACTCAGAGTTCAGAGTTAAATGGCCAAGAGGTGAGTTTGGTGCGCTACCAGATGATGCACTTCAAGACATGCGTATTCAGCAACTGCAAGAAGAAGTTAGTAAAATCAAGGAGCAAGTAGATGAAATCAATAAAGATAAATAAAGACTCACAAGTTTATATTATACCAACTGGCGATAAGCTAAGAGTATGTATAGACCATGAGTCTGTATGGAAAAACATGACAGTTAATGCGTATATGAATTTGATTGCTGGATGTATGGACGCTATCCAAGAAATAAGACGAGAAGAAAAACTTTGTAAATGTTGTAAGGAGTAAACAATGTCACGCAACCCACTAACAGCCGATGAATTATTAGAAGTACTAGAAGCAGACAATGAACATAAGAGCAGACATGATGCTGCTAAAGCATTAGGTTTAAGCTATGCTACATTTACTGCAAGATTATATAGCGCAAGAGAAAGGTTACCAGACTTAACTAAAGAGCCTGAGTTTGAAGTACCAGACCTACCCTCAGAAGAATTACCTATTGAAGAATTGATTGAGTATAAACGAAAGAGATTTCGTACAAGAAAAAATGCTACTGATGCTCATGATTGGGTAGATGTTAAAGTAAATATTGATGGACCAGTAGGTATACTATGGATGGGTGATCCACACATAGATGATAACCATTGTGATTGGGAGAAGTTATACTCTGATGTAGAGTTAATTAAATCTAATTCAGCTATTAAAGGTGCATCGATAGGTGATGTACACAATAATTGGATAGGTCGCTTGTCACTCAAAATGAGTCCTAGTCAGGAAACAACTGATGCACAAACCTATCTACTTATTGAATGGTTGATTAATAACATGGACCCACTCATACTGATTCGAGGGAATCATGACAACTGGACACCTAGTGCAAAGGATCCGATGACATGGATGGAACAGCCAAAGAATATCTCTGCTGATTGGCAAGTTAAATTTAGATTAAATTTTCCTAATGGATATCGTCTTTCGGTGGACGCACGACATGACTACCCCGGTCATTCTCAATATTCAAATCTTCATGGTCTGATGAAAGCGAGTCTTTGGAATTCTGATGCTGATCTTTATATTGCTGGTCATAAGCATAACTGGGGGATTCAGAAAGTGGAGCAAGTAAATGGTAAAGTAAGCTCTTTATGTCGACTAAGAGGTTATAAGTATCACGATCAATATGCAATAGATAAGGGTTTTCATCAACAGCAACACGGTCAGTCAATTTTACAAGTGATTGATCCATACTCTCTAAGTGCTTCAAAGCAACTGTTATTTGAGAATGTGGAAGAAGGCCGTGACTATCTGGAATTTCTTCAAAAGAAATCTCGTTAAATATTTTTTGGTATTCATCCACAATATCTTGTGGTGCTTTCTTAATACCATTCATAACAGTAGAGTGGTCTTTGTTAAACAATCTGCCTATCTCTCCGTAACTTAATCCAGAATTTTTTCTGATTAGTTTCCACATAACCCAGCGTGGTTCTGTTACTTGTTTGGTTCTTTGGTTGCCTTTGATTTCTTCTACAGTTAAATCATAATCCTCCATAATCTTATGGACTATATGTGTAAGTTTTTTATTTTTGAATTTCATTTGCATAGCTCTCCTTTATAGCAATTACTTATCTCCTTATCCACGCACAAAAAAAATAGGCACAGCTCCAATACTACTGTGCCTATTAGTCATTCGTTTGCGCCTTTGAATACTAACCTATTGATACACAAACGAATTAGGAAAGGAGAATCAATAGGTTAAAATGGTATATCACTATCATCATTGTCTTTCGCTCCGCCTGTTGTGGGCTTCGCTCCTGACTCTGATGATTTAGAATCTAGCATGGTAAATGTAGAATTGAATCCTTGAAGTACAACTTCGGTAGTATATTTTTCTACTCCGTCTTTGTCCTCATACTTTCTTGTCTGCAATTTACCCTCAATAAATACATTACTTCCTTTGGTAACATATTGTTCTATAACAGGAATCAATCCCTCTTGGAATACTACTACTCTATGCCATTCGGTTCTTTCCTGTTGATCTCCGCTCTTGTCTTTCCATCGTTCAGATGTTGCAAGACTAAAGGTTGCGAATCTTCCTCCTGTCTTTGTATCTCTGACCTCCGGGTCCGCTCCTAGTCTACCTATGAGCATTACTTTATTTACACTTCCTGACATTTATTCCTCCTTGTTTTGTTTAAATGAATCAGCTTCTACATCACTATAAAAGTCTGAGTATACATCAACACATTTAAGAACAACTCTATCGTGTCCTCTTTTCTCTGCCATAGCTAGAGGGTATGCGTTGTGTGTATTCTTACTGCTTGTTTCTCCAAAGGATTCTATCTGCAATCCTGTAACAGTATTCTTAGCAGTAGCTTTAATATATATATTACCCATGATTTCTTTTGGTTCTCCATAGGTAACAATAATATTATTGTATGCTGCGATTCTTTGCACAGCTTGGTTACTTAATATCCATTGTTTGTTTTGTTTTAATTGCCAAGCAAGTTTATCGTTTGGCTCTATGTCTGGGCAAAGTTTTTGTATCTTAGCCCATGCTTCTTTTTTATCCATTGGTTGCTCCTATTTAATCCTTATAGATACTATGCCATTTTTATTTCGGCTGGCAGTAATACCGTTGTATGTTACAGACTTGGCATCATCTGGTATTAGTTTCTTAAGATGAGTTTTGTTATGTTCATTCTCATCTTTAGACTTACTGAATCCAGTATTGCTTATCGAAGTTTCTAATGCTTTATCAATAAATTCTTTAGCCCAATTCCAATCTGCACATTCGTTAAGATTATACACCTTACCGCTTTCACATACAATATCTTTTTCTATTGGCACACCAGTAACCCAGTCTAATTCTTGTGATACTTTCCACCATTCATCTCTGTTTGGTTTTTCTCCATCTTCATAGAACCTTGCTTGGTCATGCCAATAGTCATGGATTAATGATCCTAATTCTATAGTTCTTTCCATGTAATCTGCAAGAAAATTATCATCTCTTTTAACTATGTCATGCTGTTGTCTTTTGTTTCCAAAGATAGCTGAGATCATTATCTCATGTGTACCCCAGACATACATGTGATGTTGTAACTGTGGATAGTAGTTCTCAATTACTTTATCTAAGTTACTGTACTCTCCAGTATGTTTAAGTTCTACTAAGTTAATACTTTTTATATTATTATTCGGATGATTAATAGGTTCATTTGAATAAGCTATGTCAATAGTAGATGCTAATGTAAATGGATGAGCTGGACTATCAGATTCAACAACACAATGTGCTTGTTCGCACATTAAGTTATGTTCATGTCCGTAACCAACTACATTGTTTCTTGTTAACTGTTTGTTAAGCCAACTTGTATGAAACTCCTCAGTAGCTAATCCTAATTGAACAGGAAATACATTAGACAAATCATCTTTGAGATGATCTATCTTTTGCTGCCAAAGTTTTTCTAAATCATAGTAGTCACCATTAGCTATTGCTCTTGCATCACTACTACTTATTTTATCCTGATAGTATTCTTCTCTCGTACCAGTATAGTCTACACTTTTATATATTTTAATCGACATTGTTAAACTCCAAAGATAAATGCAAGACCATTCAACAATACAATTCCAGATAGAATTGCTATCATCATAGTCTTAAGGTATTGTTTAACTGCATATTGCAGTTCTTGTTTTTGAGTATTCATTTATTTCTCCTCTAATTGTTCAGCAATTTTTTTATGAGCATGCTGTAATAACTCAAACACCTCCACTCGTGGAATGTATATCTTGTTAGCATGTGTTCTAATATTTTTTATGCTAGGGTATTCAGATTCTTTAACCATCTTAGATACTGCATATCGAATAGCATCAGCTGGAAATAATTTTAATTCATTAGAATACACAGCATAGAAGTCTTTCTTTTCTTGCTCTGTGTCTGGTAACACATGCTTGTTAACTAAGAACAATAGATACAAACACTCAGACATTTGTTCTAATGTAATAGGTTGCAGTCTATCTATCATAAACTGTAAATCTATATCTAATTCATCAAGTGCTGCGTTTATTTCTTTCTGGGATTTGTAAGACTTTACTTCCATCTGACTCTTGAATTGCACCCCTGTCAACAATTCCTTGCTGAATGGTGTTTGCAGATGTGCTATTGGTTTCGTATCTATTATAGTAGTGTCCTTGTTGTAACCAGTTACTTGGGTATTTGATGTATCTTTGTTCGATTTTATTTTGTTGGACATATTTTCTGTACTCTCTTGCTCCATCTATTATCTCCTGTTCTGTTGCGCCATCATCTTTTATCGCATGGACATACGCAGTCATCGCTAAAAATTTTCCTTGAGCATTTGGATATGCTTCCCAGAACAATTTAAATCCATCAATAAGGTTAAGTTTAATGAGGTCTTTCTGTTTGTATAATTTCATTAGTAGTCTCCAATTTAATATCGCAGTCAAGGGCCATAGCCCATGAAGTTAAATTGAAAGCACCTGGACTTCTAATACCACATTCCCATTTACCGACCAACCCATCAGCATTACCCATGCGTTGATCCAATTCTAATTGTGAAATACTCAAACTCTCTCTCCTTAGTTTGAATTGATATATCAGTTCCCAATACCATGATGGTTTATAACCTACACGATTTGACCTTGATGCTATCCATTCATTCTTATCTGCCATAACAGTATAGCATAGGTGCTTTCGTTTTTAAATCAAGATAGTTTTTCTATTACATCTTGTAATACTATTTCTTCTAGTATACCTAGTGATGTAACAGCTGGATTATCCTCTGCATTAAACATAGTAGTATCATGAACTAATGACCATAGCTTATAGTTATTCCAAGCAATATGAATCTTATCTTTATCACTATACCTACTGCTTTCAACAGAATAATCATATCCGTAATGATCACAAGATTGTAACCAATCTGCAAATTCTTTAGCATCATGATCAATAGCTTCGTCTAATTGATAAAGTTTATCTCTTTGTTCTTTAACTTTATTTTTCCTAAGATTTAAATCTCTTAGTTTATTGATAACAAGTTTATCACTTTCTATTAGCTTTAGAAAATGTTCACGAACAGCTTCTTTAACTCTATCTTCTATTCGTTCCCTATCTTTTACTCTTACATTAAATTTTTTTGCCATGTTATTTCTCCTTTATATGACATTAATAAAATCACTAGCATCTTGTTCAGATGTAATGACAACCACTCTGCGCACAGTCCTACGACCGTGAACAATTTGCATAGGCATAGGTTCGCCTATCAAATTCAATGTGATAGTGTATATAATAAACACAATATTACACACCAATAGCTTTCAATCAGTAGACATAAAGCCCTCCAACTATCTGTTAGAGGAATTATCCTAAGATAAAATACTAATTACTATCTTGACATTAAGGTATTTTAGATGTGCCAAAGTATAAACAATGTGAGTATACAAAATACTAGTTCAACTTTCTTTTTTATATCCAACATTTGTAATCTCCACATGCACCACCCTCTGCACCAGCACCACAGTACATACAGATACCAGATTGTATTGCTATCTGTCTTAGTCTTTCTGTTTCTGCTGCTTCAGCTAACGCATCCATCATTTGATCCATCGCTTCATCTACATAATCTTTTTCTTCTGCCATTTTAATCTCCTTTTGTTTGGTTGCGTGACGAGTATACTAAGCAGTTCGTGAGGCCTTTTTAACTAAGGTTTTCCTACTTTGATTGACTTGCATTACATTCAATCAAGTGTGCAGTGTAACGATACTTGGATATGATTTTTACAGCACTTATCATACCGCCTCTTTGCGTAATACTCATCACGACTTTATCATATAATGTCTGGTTAGTGTGCGACACTCGACTTACTCTGCGATTAATATGGTAGTATCTTTCCCTTTCAGTCGTTCTGATTTTTGGTTACTCATCCTAGTATTTGTAACACCGCTCATCAGTATTGCAATCCCACCCATTATATAAATTCTATATATTTTTTATATCTACATTATGCTTTTGTTCTGCTGCAAAAGCACATGCATTAATCTCCTTCTTAAAAAAATTCTTTTGTTCCATATACTTAGCGTCTTGCAAATGTTTCTTTGCCCATTCGTAACGCTTTTTTATTTGGTATAAATCCATATCTAAACTACTGTGTTGCATTGTCCTCCTCGTTTCTAACTAATTGTAAACCATCAGTACTAAGGAAATGTATAGTGTTATTACAATTACTTGTAATACTTTTCCTTTTATCTGGGTTACCGTGTTCATCAAACTTAATGTATACCCATCCCTTGTCTCTAAATGCTTTAAGCCTGGAGCTTATTGATACTTCTTTAATACCAGTATACTTTGCTATCTCTGAGAATGTACCACCAGTATTTAAACTCTTAGTTAAAGCATGTAATATTTTATAATCTTTAGTGTTGGTCCATGTATTCTTAGATGTAGATGGATCATTCTTCCTTGTAGGTGTAGGAAATTTAATTATATTTAAATCAGTTGGTATCGCCATCTGTACCTCCGTATGCTTGTACTAAACTATCTTCAATAAGTTTATTAACTGCATGTTGTAATGTATATGTAATCATAAACTTTCTTTGTTCATCACTTAGTTCTGGGTGTTGACTCATCATTATCTGATCAGTAATAAACTTAATATATTTTTCATCACTATCATCAAATGTTATTTCAACATTAGGATGCTGTCTTTTAATAGCTTTTATTATTTGGTTTCGTATGTTAGTACGAAATGATGTATCAACATCAGGTATTTCTTTAGTCATGTTTCTCTCCTTATAATATTATTAACATAATCCACATTAATTCACAACAACTTTAGGTTTTTTGTTATCCAATATCCAAGTTGCTGCTTTACTCGCTTGAGCAATACACTTAATAAGATACTGGCTGTCATCTTTAATAGCTCTATCCCATGATGATATGTATTTAAGATGATTAGGTTGTGCTTTAGCAATCACATTTAACTCCGTGCATACCATTATACTACACATCTCAGCTATTAATTCTTCTTTAGCTCTACTCTCTTTGCATTTGTGGTATGAATCCATATCTCTATTAAGTCTTGATGGGTGGCCTGTAAGATGACCAGCCTCATGGAATATAACAGATAGATATTCTTGAGTAGCATCTGATTCACCATCAATACCAAAGAACTTCCATTCATCTGGCATTACAATAGTATCAGTACTTAATTGGTAGTATGCATGGCTACCTTGATGTTTAAGTTTAGCTTTCTGTTTCTTCATAAACTTAGATATTAGTTCTTCGCAATCTTTATTCATATCAACAGCATTAGCTTTAGGTTCATCATTAAAGATAGCATAGTCATGATCATTCCACTTTGGTATAGCTTTATGTACTGGTTGAACTTGGTCGCCATTAAATCCGGGTACTGTTATCCATTTGACTATATATTCTTTACCAGTTTTTTTGTTCACTCCAAAGATAGGTCTTATAATTCCACAGTTACTTGCATCTTTAGGTGCATAACCCATACCAATCCACCCTTTATATGTGGACCAGAATTTAGATTTATATCCATTCATTTCAGATACCATACTCATTAACATATTGTTAACTCCTTTGTATCTATTAAGTTTATTATCTTTTAATTCTATATCTAAACCAGATGCTTTGTATTGATCTTCAAAGGTAAGCTGCCATGTTCTTTGCCACTTACCCTCCTCATTACCAGCATCTTTTATTATAGATAAAAACTTAGAGTTAAATTTTTCTGTGTTAAACTCATACACTTTACTTGTTTTACTCATTAGTTTCTCCGTAATTAATTTTAATATTATTTACTCCGATTGCCATTACTCCATAGTCTATATCTTCAAGCCATGACTTGATTTCATTAGCGATGTGTTGTTCATCAACCCATGTTTCATCATCATCATTTGAATTATCTCTTGATAGAGTTATTGATACATCAAATATTTCTATTGCCATTAGTTTCTCCTTAAAAAAATTTGTGAGTAGAAGATATACAATGGGGAGATTGGGTTTTCTTCTACTCACATTAACCTCATACTGGGTAGCTCGAAGCGTTCTGTCTGACCTAGTGGTCAAGTTCCCCCAGATATGAGTATTAAAAAAGCCAGTCGGTGTTAGCCGACTGGCTTTGAATCAATCCTTAATGAATTGATGGCGCTTCGCCATCGTCATTGGATTGATTAATCGGATTAACATCCGATTCACCTTGCATGAAAGCTTTGCTTTCTTCAAGGATGTCATCCATCTCTTGAGCCAAGCTCTGAGATGGTCTGCTTTCTTTCAAAGCAGAAGTGTTAGTTCTTCGTGTAACTTTCTTAGTTAGACGCTCGTCTAAATTCTCAGCAACTACATCGTAGTGAGCAAAGTCTTTGAAACCACCGAAGAACTCAAGAGCTGTGTCCAGCTCTGTGATAAATCCATTAACATATTCAAGTAACTCTTTAAGTCCTTTGAATTCCTGAAATGTAACCTTAACATGTTCAGGCATTGGTATAGATTTATCAACCTTACCACCTTTAGTGTAAGGTGCTAACTTAGTTTCTAAAGCCTTGTGCTTTTGTGCTATGGCACGATTGAGTATTCTCACAATCAATCTGTGTGATTCAGCAAGTTGTTTCACAACTTGATATGATGTACTGTTGAAGTACTTTCGTACTTCACCAGTTGTTTCATCTGTATACTCACCAGCTTTAATACCTTTATTCCAAGGATGATTTTTAGTTAATGAATTGGACAAGATAGTGTCCACTATTTTAATTGTATTAGCCATTTTGGCCTCCTTATAAAACCTACGGAATTGTAGGTTATGTTTCCATTTAACCGTGATACGATGGTGACCAAACAAATCGACACACTTCTGTCGATTTCCTTCGGCTTGTTTGGTGGGAATGCTTGGTTTGCAAAGCAAACCATACGCTTTCCCCCAACGAATCTCGGTTTAAATTGGACATAACCGTAACATTTCCGCAGTGTTTTATAAGGAGGACAATTTATATGCTGGCTAATACAATATAAAATAGTAGGATAGTATCTTAGCTTGCGTGTCCAATTCATTAACTAAAAATCTTCCGCTCTGCCGACGACTTCTTAGTCGTCGACTACTAAGTGAAAAGGTACTTACAGCTGATGAGTATAACAAGCGTATATCATTTCGCTAACATCTAAAATAGAAATGATATAACATCTGGGAATATTGTGCATTATGCATGCACACCCAGATGTAATCGTCGCAATAGCTATTGAATCTTATAGCTATACTAGGATTGCACTTGCAATCCTTATGTATAGCTGTGACTTCTAAGTAATTAGAAAACCTAGGATTACATCTTTGTAATCCAGAGTGTTTTCTTATGAGTCTGAAATTCACTTTAAGATTCAACAGCTCTCTGTCGATAAAGCTTACCGCTTGAATAGTCGCTGTCTAGCGACTCTTATGTTGCTCATTACTCCCATAAGTATCTCCCTTATTATTAATATATCCTACTATATGGCGATTACATCATGACAATACGCCGTGTTGTTCGGCAAGCCGAACTGCCCGCACCCAAACATATTGTCATTCGTAGCCATATAGTTGACCAGATATATTATTAAGGGAGATTACTTATGGAAGAATTAATACAACAATTAAGAGTACTAGGCATACTACATGCTGAAGGACACTTAACAACAGAAGAATACTATGAACAAAAGCTGATAATATCAGACAAAGCATGGAGTAAATCATGAACATATTACTAGAAATACTAGGTATATATATCCATGCTACAGGCTATATCGTACACTTTGTCTTATTACCAGCTTATGCACTAGCTAAATGGTTCGACATACCAATGGAGTAAATCATGAGCATATTACTAAAAATACGCTATATCGTTCACTATTGGTTCTTAAGAATAACCCATCGAAGGAACTACAAAAAGAAAATGCTCATGCTTTAAACAAATCACAGATATATTATTAGCCATGTGGATAAC